>Ga0272448_1002322_pt1 | contig 24055 bp, 14 predicted proteins | sample YNPCB0191_FD_202220 | JGI IMG/M metagenome (GOLD analysis project Ga0272448, IMG submission 202220) | Hot spring sediment microbial communities from Yellowstone National Park, WY, United States - YNP-CB-019-1 | ecosystem: Environmental > Aquatic > Thermal springs > Hot (42-90C) > Sediment... | reverse complement strand
GCCAAACAAGCTTCCGGTTGGACGCCATGCTCGGCCACCAGATACGCGATCCGGTGGGTCAGCGTGCGGGTTTTCCCTGTGCCGGGACCGGCCAAGATCAGCACCGGCCCCTGGACGCACTCGGCCGTTGCCCGCTGCTGGGGGTCCAAACCGGCCAACAACCATTCCCCTTCCCCTCGCTCCTCCTGGGGAGAGAGTGGCGTGGCGCTAACTAGCCCAGATGAAGGGACCTTCTCCCCTCTCTCCGCGGGAGAGGGATAGGGTGAGGGGGAAATGGAAGACGAACGTTCCAAGCTGGCTGTACTCCCCCTCACCCGGCTAGCCTGAGGGCTAGCTGGCCTCTCCCGCCAGGGGAGAGGCAAAGCCTGGGACAATAGCCGATTACCGCTTCGCTGGTTGCGGAGTTCTTCGTCGGTAAATAGCCGGATCACCCCGTATTGGCCGTCGAAACCCGCCTGTCGGATCACCTGGCCGGTACGCATGCGGTGGATGGCCTCGGTCAGAAGTTCACCGCCGTGCCGGGCAATCTGCTCCAACGGTGCATGTTCCAGAATCCACAGTTCCGGCCCAAGCCGGGCCAACAGTTCCTCGTACCGAGCCTGGACGGCTTTGGAGTCCGGCCCGACCTGCAAGATTTCCCCCAGGATTTCGCACAGCGGGATGAGGCTTCGGAACGGGGCGGCCCGCTGAGGGAGTGGTTGAGGCGGTGCTGGCCGATCGGCCAACTGGCAGACCCGATAAAGCACCCCTACCGTAACCGGCCGGCCGCACTGGGGACATCGGCCTTGCTGACGCCGGGTTTGCTCCGGCGTCCAACAGACGCCGCACTGCCGATGGCCGTCCAGATGGTATTTGCCCTCTTCAGGGAAAAACTCCACGGTGCCGGCATATCCTTGGCCGGTTCGCAGTGCCTCCCGCATGGCAAAGTAATCCGCCGGGCAATCGAACACACAACACTCCCGGCCCAGTTTGGCCGGTGAATGGGCGTCGGAATTGGAGATTAAGGCAAACCGGTCCAAAGCGGACCATCGCCAGTTCATCGGCGGATCCGAAGAAAGCCCCGTCTCCAGAGCAAAAATCTCGCCGCTGAGGTCTTCGTAGCACTCCTCCAGCCGATCAAATCCCGAATGAGCACCAAACACAGAAAACCAGGGCGTCCATACATGGGCAGGAGCCACATAACAGCCTGGCCCTGTTTCTAAAACCATTTCCAACAGGCTTCGGCTATCCAGGCCCAACATGGGCCGACCATCCGAAGCCACATTGCCCATCCGCGCAAGCCGATCCGTAAACTGCCGCGCCTGCTCCAACTGCGGCATATAAACCAGATGGTGCACTTTGCGGGTTCGACCGGCCTTTTTATAGATGGTGGCAATTTCCACCTGGAGGAGAAAACGGACTGGTTCCGGCTGGGCTACCGGAAGATTGTGGAGGACCTTTTTTTCTAGCTCAGGCCGAAGACGATAAAGTCCCGGCTCAGCAGGCGTCAGTTTGCCGCAAAGTTCCTCCTGCCAGCCCGGATGGGTAAAATCGCCGGTCCCCACCACGGCAATACCTTTTCGGGCCGCGGCCTGGGCCAGGTGCTCCAGGTCGCCATCGCGACTGGTAGCCCGAGAGAACTTGGAATGGATATGCAGATCGGCGTAAAACACCCGTATATTGGCCTCCCTACCCGAAAGAAAATGAGTCCAATCCCTTTCGTCCCCCCACAGGAGAAAAAAACTCGCCGGGCTTCTCCGCGGAGGGCCTCTGGAAAAATTCGGCAATCAGAAAATTCAAAAAATGATGACCGGTTTTTTCGGCCTCCGGAAAGAGCCTTTGGCCCATTTTCTGTAAGTGTTCCGCACAAGGCTCCCCAATGCAAGGGAGGGAGGCTTATCCTGGGCAACGATTCTGCCGCAACTATTCTGCGTGAACCTCGGCTTCGGTGAGGCGGCCAAACCTCTTCCCACCGTGGGCCAGACCGGCGGAAATGGAGGGGCGTGCTGGTCGTGCCCGCCCACCGGCGATCCAAGCCAGACCCTCCAATCTCCCCCGGCCGTCCAGAGACCGGCCCCCTATGTGTCATTCCTGCGCAAGCAGGAATAAACCTGGATTCCTGGTTGCGTAGGAAGGACACCGAGAGGGCGGAATGGTCCGGCGCGCTACTTCGAACCGGCACGCTCCTTCAAATCGGCGAGCTACTTCCACAAATGAGAGAGGTTTTGGCGAACCTTTTCGGGGACTGATTGGGCCGGGGTAAGCTTTGGAGCGCCGGAACCGGTTGGCAGCGACTCTTGATCGCCCGATGGCACGTGGAAATACTTCTGCACCGAGCGGGGCAAAAAGCGGGTCAATTGGGCCATGCCGTATTGGTCCGTCTTGCCGAACGGTCCATAGTAATGGAACAAAGGGCAAAACACCGCTAAATACTTCCTGGCCCGTGTCAAGGCCACATAGAAGAGCCGCAGTTCCTCGTCCACCAACTCCGGCGATCCGGTGGTCATATCCGAAGGGATGTTGCCGTCGGTGGCATGGATGATATAGACGGCCTCCCATTCCAGCCCCTTGGCCGAGTGCATGGTGCTGAGGATCAAAAAATCTTCGTCCAGGATGGGCGGCCCGGCCAGGTCCTGCGTGGAACTGGGCGGGTCCAGGGCCATCTCCGCCAAAAAGCTCCGCCGATCCGGATACCGGCTGGCAATCAGCTCCAGTTGTTCCAGGTCCCGGGAGCGAGCGTAGGTATTGTCGTATTTTTCCTCCAGTAGCGGTTGGTAGAAGGTACGGGCGGCATGGATTTGGGCCGACACATCCGTCGAAGCCTCCGCCAACTGTTCCAGAAGCTGGAGCCACTGTTTCCAGATGCCGGCGGTCGTTTCGGGCGGCTTCCACGGGCGCCAGGCTTCCCATCGGCCGCCGGCCGACTGAAGCATCTGCATCAACTGCTGGGCCTTTTTCGGACCAATGCCCGGCAGCAGCAGTAAAACCCGCATCCCGGCCACCATGTCCCGAGGATTTTCCGCCAGACGCAAAATGGCCAACAGGTCCTTGACATGGGCGGTTTCCGAAAATTTCAAGCCGCCGTATTTGTGATAGGGAATATTCCGCCGATTCAACTCCGTTTCCAGGAGCATACTGTGATGGGAGGCGCGAAACAGGACGGCTTGTTGGCGGAGCAGCAGCCCCGATTCCCGGCGTTCCAGGATGCGGTGAATCACCTGGTCCGCCTGCTCCTGTTCGTCTTCACAAAGGACCAATTCGGGTTGGGCGCCGTCGCTCCGCTCGGTCCAGAGGTTTTTTACATACCGCTTTTTGGCCAGGGCGATCACCTGGTTGGTGGCATCCAGGATGGGTTGGGTGCTCCGGTAATTTTGTTCCAGGGTGATGATCGTGGTATTGGGATAATGTTCGGGAAATTCAAAGATATTGTGGACATCGGCGGCGCGAAAGCTGTAGATGGCCTGGGCGTCGTCGCCGACCACGCACAGGCCCCGGCCATCGGGCGACAGCATATATAAAATCTCCGCCTGAAGCCGATTGGTGTCCTGATATTCATCGACCAGGATATAATCGAACATCTCTCGTAGGACCGGCCCGGCCTGAGGGTCTTCTAGCAAGGCATGCCAATAGAGTAACAGATCATCATAATCGAGAATCCCGGCCTGCTGCTTCCGCTGGATATAAGCGTCGAAAAGCCGGGCCAACTCTTTCTCCCACATGGCGCACCAGGGAAAGACCGTGCCGAGCACGTCGGCTAGTGGCGTCCGGGCGTTGACACATCGGCTGTAGATTTCCATGCAAGTTCCCTTTTGCGGGAACCGGCGATCCGTTTTGGTCAGTTTCAATTCGGTGCGGAGGACTTGCAGGAAATCTTCGGAGTCGGAGCGGTCGTGGATCACAAAATCGGCGGGCAACCCCAGGGCTTTGCCGTGTTGACGCAGAAGCCGGGTGGCCACGGCATGGAAGGTGCCGCCCCAAACCTGGCTGGTCAGTCCGCCGGATTTTTTGCCGCCTCGACGGATTTGGGCCAGCAGCGATTCAGCCCGACGGAGCATTTCGCCGGCAGCCCGGCGGGTGAAGGTCAGCAGCAGGATTCGGCCCGGCTGCACCCCCTGCAAAACCAGCCAGGCCACCCGATGTACCAGGGTATTGGTTTTACCGGTGCCGGCCCCGGCCAGGATCAGAAGCGGCCCGTCGCCATGGGTGGCCGCTTTCCGTTGCTGGGGATTCAAATGGCCCAAAATCTCTGCCGCCGCATCCTTTTTGGCCTTCATCGGAAGCCCTCCGTGCTCTGGGCCTTGTAGGAATTGAGGAATCATTCAAACGAAGGGGTATCTGTTTTGATGTAGATATAGAGGCCGATGTCCTCGCCGCGTAAGCAGCAGTCCAGACCCCCTCTCCCGTCCCTCGCCGTAGCGAGCCCGGTGCAGACCGGCGGAAGTGTTTGCCTTATAGGATCACTTGCGGCGTGGGCCGCTCGGCCATCGGAACGTACTTTTCTTCCGCCGGGCCGATGTACAACTGTCGAGGCCGAATGATCTTGCTTTCCGGATTGTCGTGTTGCTCTTTCCATTGGGCGATCCAGCCGGGAAGCCGACCAATGGCAAAACAGACGGTAAACATGTTGGTCGGGATGCCTATGGCCCGAAGGAGGATGCCGCTGTAAAAATCAACATTAGGATACAACTTCCGTTCGAGAAAGTACGGATCTGACAGCGCCAACTCCTCCAATTTTCGAGCGATATCCAAAAGGGGATCATGGTGCTGGAGTTTGGCAAACACCCGTTCACAAGCCTGTTTGAGGATTTTGGCCCGGGGATCGTAGTTTTTATAAATTCGATGGCCGAACCCGTAGAGCCGGAACGGATTGCTCTTGTCTTTGGCGGCGGCGATGCACTGCTGGGGGGTGATGCCGCCCCGGTGGATTTGCTCGAGCATTTGGATAACTTCCACGTTGGCCCCGCCATGGAGCGGGCCCCACAGGGCGCTTACGCCAGCGGCACAGGAGGCGAAGAGGTTCGCCTTGGCCGATCCCACCGTCCGAACCGTCATCGTGCTGCAGTTCTGCTCGTGGTCGGCGTGGAGGATAAACACCAGGTTCAAGGCGTCCTCGATCTCCGGCGTAACAATGTACTGCTTATACGGCAGCGAGAACATCATGTGCAGAAAATTGGCACAGTACCGAAGATGCGGATCCGGATCGATAAACGGCAAGCCCTGAGAACGCCGGTACGAAAAGGCGGCGATGGTCCGCACCTTGCTGATCAGCCGAGCGGCAACGGCCAAAAACGACTCCGGATCCTCCACCTTCAAAAATTCCTGATGATAACAGGCCAGATGGCTGAGCGTAGCTGACAGAATCGCCATCGGCGGCGCATCCAGGGGAATGTGGTGGAACTGGTTTTTCAGCCCCTCATGCAACAGCTCGTTCTCGGTCAGGGCATCGCTGAATTGGCTCAGCTCGGTTTTGTTGGGTAAATGGCCGAAAATCAGCAGATAGGCCACTTCAACAAAATTCGGTTTTTCGGTGAATTGTTCGATGGGGATGCCTCGATAACGCAAAATCCCACGGTCGCCGTCAATGTAGGTGATGGCGCTTTGGGTGATGGCCGTATTGGCAAGCGACGGGTCATAGGTTACCAGGCCGGTCAGATCTCGCAGCCGGGTGATGTCCACAGCCCGTTCACCGTGCGTGCCGACCCAAATCGGCAACTCCACCCGTTGATCCCCCACGATGAAGACAGCTTTTTCGTGTTGAGTCATCTTGGCTCCCTACGAAGACGGTTGGTTTATTTTTTCCCAAGGTAACATTTTAGATGATGGGATACTTCCCTTTCTCCTTGGTCGTCGAGAGCCCGGCCAGCCTGCCGGCTGGCCGAGTGAAGGGGCCCCCGTGTCATTCCTGCGTAAACAGGAATCCAGAAAGTATCCCAAAGTTTCCGCTTCCTCAGCAGGAACACAGGAGCAGGCCCAAGGCTTATTCCGGTACAACCGGGAACCCAGGCAAGATGGAATTTTACTTTTTACTGTCTGGATTCCCGCTTGCGCGGGAATGACACCGTGGGTTTAGGCCGCCGGACGGCGGGTTACTTCATTCGGCTAAAATGTTACCTTTTTTCTACTTTAAGAAAAACCCCCTTTTTCCACAAGGACAATCCTCCTTGGCCCTCAAGAACCCTTTCCCAAAACGAGGCATATCCCGGTTCGGAGAAAAATCCGGCCCTCTCCTATAGCAAGCCTTCTCAGAAAGCATTATAATAACGAGTACGTAGGATAGGGCAAGGAAATCCTATGGCTCTTGGAGGGTGGGTGTCATGAAAAGGGCTTTTCTAGGGCGTCGGGCGTTCACGCTGGTAGAATTGTTGGTCGTTATTACGATCATTGGGATTTTGATTGCACTGCTGTTGCCGGCGGTGCAATCGGCCCGGGAGGCGGCCCGAAATGTCCATTGCAAAAACAACCTCTATCAACTGGGCCGGGCCGCCCAGCAACACGTGGAAGTCCACGGCCATTTCCCCTCCAGCGGCTGGGGCTACATGTGGACCGGCGATCCGGATATGGGTTTTGGGGCCATGCAGCCGGGCGGCTGGCTCTATAATCTCCTGCCTTATCTGGATCAAATGAATGTCCATCAAATGGGCGCCGGCCTTACCGGCAACGCCAAAACCGCCGCCTTGACCCAGCAACGGTCTATAGTCATCTCTTTATTTTACTGTCCTACCCGCCGTCGGCCCATGGCCCTGCCCACCTACGAAGGGGCTTGGAACGCCGGCAATCCCACCACCATGGGCAAGACCGACTATGCCGCCAACGCCGGCACCGTGGTCCTTTTGGGCAACGCTACCAGTGAAACGGATTGCCCTCAAAAATATCCTAACTGTAACTTTCGGGATCTTACAAGCTGGCTCCAGCAGTTCGACGGGATTTCCAGCGAACGGACCGAAGTGCAACCCGCCCATATTAAAGACGGCCTGAGTAACACCCTCTTCGCCGGGGAAAAATATCTGAATCCCGACTATTACTATAGCGGGAATGCCTGCGTGGATAACAACTCCGCTTTCCAGGGCAATGATTGGGATCTGAACCGTTGGGTGCCACCAACCAACGTCTCGGGTACCTCAGATCGACAACCCAAACAGGATACGCCCGGTTTTGAGAACTGTACGTACCGGTTCGGCAGCGCCCATCCGTCGGGATTTAATGTGGTCATGTGCGACGGATCGACCCGGATGCTCAGCTATGCGATCGATCTGAGGGTCCTTAGTTTTCTGGGCAACCGTCGGGATGGGCAAAGCATTCCGGATACCTATTGATCCGGCGCACCGCCGAAACTTCTCTGCCGGAAAATCGGAGCATCGGGTGTTTCCTACCGGGAGATTCTCCATGGGAAACAAGCGTTTTTTTCAAGCGGTCGCATGGAGTTTTATGGTCCTAGGGGGGCTGGGAGTTGGTTGTCGGCGGGGGCCGGAGCCGCCTCCCAAGCCTCAGCTCGAACCGGCCCAGGCTGCCGCCGAAGCGATCCGCCTCTATGACAAAAATGGCAATGGGATTCTGGAACCGGAAGAATGGAAGCAGTCGCCCGCTTTGGCCGCCGCCAAAGACCGCATCGACCGGGACGGCGACGGCAAAATCACTAACCAGGAAATTGCCGACCGGATCGCCTCCTGGCTTCAATCGCCTGCCATCAGGACGACTTGCACCCTGCAGATCAACTTGAATGGCCGACCGCTGGAAGGTGCCACGGTAACCTTGGAACCCGAGCCTTTTCTGGGGCCTTCTTTCAAGGCGGCTTCCGGGACTACGGACCTGATGGGTATGGCCAGCGTTAGCGCCCAGGATGAGAAGTTCTCCGGCGTCTATCTAGGGCTGTATCGAGTCAAGGTGTCCAAGCAGGTAGGCGGTCGGGAAACCATCCCGGCCCGATACAACAGCCAAACCGAGCTGGGCTGCGAGGTCGCCACCGATCTGGGGGGCATCGGCTACACCCAGTTGGACATCCGAAACCGATGATTTTTCCCTGCCCAGGCTCTTTTGCATAGCAATTCGGAGACCTACCAGTCAGTGGATAGGAGGCTGAGATTTTCCCCCTGGTCTGGGTGGTTTCTTACCTTCCAAGTCCCTTGGCCAGGTAGGAAAGAGCTAAGGCGGCTGGATTTTTTCTTGGCCACTCCCTTGACAATTCTTTTAAGTGGGTAATAATAAAAGATCTTTTCTCGAAGTCCCCCCTCCCTTCTGGAGTATGGCAATCTACCCTCCGAAGGGTTCACAGGCTTCGAGACTACAGCAGGTGGTTTTCTCTCGTGTCCCGGCATTGGACAAGGGGGCCCTGCTTCAAGCCGGGATGGTCCCTGTAGATCAAGTGGAGTTACCCTATGCGGAACGTGTTTGAGGCGATTTTACAATGCGGGCACGATGAGGATTTTGTGCCCCAGGAAACCGAGGAGTTTGTGCCCACGGATGCACCGGCCGGTTCGCCGGCGAAAATCCGTATCTTGGCCGAGCGGATCCAAAAAGGTTTGCCTTTGTGGCATCCGCAAGACCGTTCGGATTATTCCGGCCTGACCGGCTTGGACGACGAATAAACGAAGCGGAGCGATTCGTCTCTTAGGGGGCTGATCGTCTCGGTGTCCCCCTAAGCTCCAACACCCAGGGCGGGACCGCATCTGTTGCCGTCCCGCCCTTTGTTTTTTCCGTAAGCAATTCGCCTCTCCCGCCGCGGCAAAGGACGGCTGAGAGCAAAGCGAAGCTGGCTGAAGGGTGTCGTTCCCGCACCAGCGGGAATCCAAAATTGTAATGTCCACTGAGGATGCGATTGCCGCTGAGGGTGTCATTCCCGCGCAAGCGGGAATCCAGAAAGTAGGAGAAGTCCATATTGCCTGGGATTCCGCTTGCGCGGGAACAAGCCTGGATTCCTGCTTGCGCAGGCAGTGACACAGCCGATCCCTCCATTCGGCTAAAATGTTACCTTTTTCCTAACGCTCCAGGCGGAAAAGCCCCTAGTTTGACTGTATCTACCCGGCCAAGCCCCCACAACTTGTAGGGGGTAAGAATCGGCTCCAACCCAACCGATTGTGGTAATTACTTCCGGTAGATACAGTCAAGCTAGGGTTCTTCGTCTGGCGGGCAAATCATTCTGGCAGCCGGACCACTTCCAAGCGGTTGGCCTCTAAGCCGAGACGATGGATCACTTGGCGGGCCAATTGGGCCATCTCAGGCTTCGTGGTATGGAGTTGGATGTTCGTCCGGCAGACGGCGGCGGCCAGAACCTCCGGCATATCCCAAATCCGTCGCACGTTCAACAGCGCCAAGCCCTCCCGATGGCTGGTAGGAGGTTGGTAGATCAGTAGCCGATCCGGCGCCGGTTCCCACAAGACGGCGTACATCAACATTCCGCCGCCGTCGCCTCGGCCCATCCATCGCCAGGCAGCGTTTTGCAAGTCCGGGAGGGACCGAGCACTCTGGATTGCCCGCCGAACGTCCCACAGTTGCATCCCTTCCAGGGTCTGACCCAGAAGCATGAATCGGCGGCGGACCTGCACCTGTTTTTTCTCGGATGGATTGAAAGCGGTCGGTCCCACCCCCCGTGGGGCAAACACGACCAACGTCTGGCCGCCCTCCAAAGCCCGGAAGGCCGCATCCCACGCCTCCGGCGGAACGGCCTGCCCGGGGAATCCCGGCGGAACACCAGGCTTCTGGACGCTTTCCTGTTTTACCGGAGGAGTCTGTTTTGCCGAAGGACCGGCTTTTTCCACCGCCGGTTCTTTGGCCGCCGTTTCTTTGGATTTCGGCTCTTGAGGCTCCTTCGTTTTGGCAAGTTCCGGGTCGAACCGACGGACCAACTCCTCCGGCAACCGCCGGAGGAAAGACTCCCACTGGGCCTGGTCGGCCAACAGCACAAAAAGCGCCTCCTTCCTCTTGGCGGCAGGGACGGCAGCGCCCGATTTCTGGAGCACCATCAACGGCAACCGGATCGCTTCCTGACTGGTGAACTCATATTGGGCGGCCTGAATGCCAGCCGCCTCAGCTTGCCAACTCCCTTGGAGCCGAAGCGGAGGCGGCTCCTTCGGCCAAGCCCGGAAGGTCTTTTCTCGAAGGGCCTGCATCCATCCAAGCACCTGTTTTTCCCAGGCCTCTTTGGACTCCGGAGCTTGGGCCGGCGCCGCTAACCGGACAAATTCTTCTTGAATCGTGGTGTTGCGCTGATCGGTTGGGAGTTCCTGGAAGACTTTCAACTGTTCCGGTTGGAAAAGGCTGACGCCGACTTCGCCGGAGTCCCGTTGGATTCCTTTGAGGTGTTTGTCGAAGAAGGCGAAGGCGGCCTTTTGCAATTCCGGCAAGTCCTGATGGGGGCCAGGGAAAATGGCCTTGCCGAATTTCTCTTCCGCCCCGTAGAGCTGATAAATCCGACGCACCTTCTCAAAAAGCCGGTCCACCCCGTCCAGAGGAAAGATATTATCGTCGTCGGTATTGCCTAAAAGGAGCGGCCTGGGGGCGATCAAGGCGGCTACCAACGGATAATCCCACTGGTAGGTGTTGACCAGGTACATACAGTCGCAATGTCCCTCCACACAGCCATCGACTACGTGGTTCTGTAAGTCGGTGATCCCGGCCACAGGCACGGCGGCCTGAATCCGCTCGTCTAAGGCGGCGATCCACCAACTATAGGCCCCGCCGCCGCTTCGACCCGTTACCCCCAACCGTTTCGGATCGACTTCTTTTCGGCTCTGCAAATAGTCCAAGGCCCGCACGCAGTTCCAGGCCTCCACGCCGGCCGGCGTGTAGCCGTAACTATTCCACCACCACATCCCATACCGATATGTGCCATGATGGATGCCTTCGATTTCGCCCAGTTGGAGGGTGTCGATCACTAGGCACACGTACCCATGCCGGGCAAACCAAATCCCGTGATGCTGATAGTGGCATTTATTCCCGTAACTGATATTTCCTTTCTTCACTCCGCCATGCCCGCACACATAGAGCACAGCCGGTAACGGCTCATGGACCTCTTTAGGCCGGTAAAGATGGGCAGTTACATAAAGCCCGGGCAACGACTGAAAATGGAGCTTTTCGACCACAAAACCTTCCGCCTCCACCTGGCCGGTCATCACGGGTTTCAGGTCTGTTCGGGGCGGCATCGGTTCCAGACCAAGCATTTCTCGAAATTGCCGATAATATACTTCCCGCCGCGATTTCCACTGGTCTAAAGAAGCGATGTCGGTCAGGCAGGCGTCGGCCGCTTTTTGGGTTTCCAGGCGGAAATATTCCGCCAACAACCGGTCCCCAGGCCGATCCCCTAACACAGTCCACTCCGGCGGCACTTTGGCCCACAGCAGGCTGGCTACACCCAAACACATCCACCCACTCATAAAAAGCCAACCCAAGGCCTTTCGGAGAACTCCGGCATATTTTCCTCGTGCGAGATGGTCAGGGCAGGCCCCTTGCCCTCCAGGAACACCAGAAACCTTCGGAAGGGCCGTCGCTAGGAAAAAGTTGCTTTCCCCCATGGTTAAGTCTCCTTGCAGGTCTGGAGGACAGGAAAACCACTTTCGCCTCAATCTTCCTCTGCCCGTGGAAAGGAAAACAGACGGGCCTTTATTTTGACTGTATCTACCCGGGCAAGCCCCCACAACTTGTAGGGGGTAAGAATCGGCTCCAACCCAACAGATTGGGGTAATTACTTCCGGTAGATACAGTCCAGTTATCCTACTGCGGCTCCCACAGAACGCACCGATAGCTCACCCAAAGCAACCGGCAGATTGCACTTTTTATTTTCTCCGACGGATAACGTTATCCCACTCGGCAGAGGAAGCATTTGAGGTATTCGGTTTCCCGGCAGGTTGCCAGCACCGGATGATCGGCAGCAGCGCCTCGTTGATGGAGTATCTGGATCGATCGGGCGCTTTTTTCCGAAACACCCATGAGCATCTGGAAGAAGTCTTCTCGGCTCACATGGCCGGAACAACTGCACGTAACCAGGATTCCGCCCGGCTGGAGCAATTCCACGCCGAGACGATTCAGCCAATGGTAGGCACGCAGGGCCTGCCGCACGCTTCGCCGACTTCGGGCGAATCGGGGCGGATCGAGCACCACACAGCCGAACCGTTGGTTTTCACTGAGCAGACGTTCCATCGTCTTAAAACAATCGCCCTGTTCAAAGCGAACCTGGGAAAAACCGTTGCGTTGGGCGTTGGCCTGGGCCAGGGCGATGGCCTTCGGACTGTCGTCGATTCCTAAGACGGTCTCCGCGCCGGCCGCTGCCGCAGCCAGGGCAAACCCGCCGGTATAGCAGAACATATCCAACACCCGCCGATTTCGAGCAAAAAGGCCCGCTAATCGTCGGTTCTCCCGCTGATCCAGATAAAAGCCGGTCTTCTGGCCCTGAGCCAGATCGACCAAATACAAAACCCCATGTTCCCGGATTTCCACGGGTTCTGGAGGCGGTTCGCCCCAGAGCGGTTTATCCTCCAAAGCGAGTCCTTCGGCCCGGAGGGTGGCCGGGTCGGTTCGCAGCAAGACCCCCTTCGGGTGCAATCGCTGGACCAGCCAATCGACCACCATCGGAAGTCGGCAGGCAATGGCCGCCGCCGTAACTTGCACCACCAGGTACGGTCCATACCGATCGACGATCAATCCGCTCAGTCCGTCGGCTTCGCTATAGACAAGCCGGGCCGCTCCTTGCGGATCGTCGTAGCCCAACAGGCTCCGAAGTTGAAGAGCTTCTTCAAGTCGGCGGCCCCAAAAAGTCTCGTCCAACGCCTCCTCGGGCCGCCACGTGTACAGCCGAATACGAATCCGACTCCGACTGTTCCAAATGCCCCGGGCCACAAAATGTCCCGTGGGGGTAACCAGGTCCACCACATCGCCGTCGGCCGGCGCGCCTTCCACTCGATCCACCGCCGAACCTAACACCCACGGATGCCGACCCCAAAAAGGCCGGGACCTCCCAGAACGAAGAACTACCCGCGACGATGCACTCGTCATAGAAAATCTTCCCCGCGGAAAAGGTCCTCGAAGATGGGCTTACCCGCGGTAGCCGGAGCGTTTGCGCCGCGCCTGCCCCGACCGCCGAAACTCGATCGCATGATCAATCAGGCCGAAAATGTCGTATTGGGGCCGATAGCCTAGACGATATTTTGCTCGGCTGATGTCGATACAAAAATCCTGACCGACCGGATCGACCAATTCGATCCGATCGATGCCGAGCTTTTCGGCCAGGTATTGGGCCGCCTCCGGGTAAGAGAATGGATCGTTCATGGCGATCATGAACGTTTGTCCTTCGATGCCGGGCGTGCTGAGGGCCAACAAACATGCCTGCACGCAATCTTCCAGGGCCACAATGTGCCGACGCATCGGCCGACCGTCTGGATGCCGAAGGCACACCGCTGCGTCTCGGCCAGCCCCATATCGGGCTTTTTGCTCCGGCGTCATCAGTTCGGCCCAGACCGGCACGCCGAACGGCTCGCCCGCTACGGTCAAATGATTCAATATATCGTCTTCCGCATGAATCCAGGACATCCGAAGGATCACCGTCGGAAGGCCCGCCTGGTAATAAAACGTAGTCGTCATTACTTCTTCCAGCACCTTCGACAGCGGATAATAGCCCGGATAGGCCGTCAGCGGCGAATCCTCCCGAATCGGTTCCGAAAACGTTCGGAAATAGATACCATTGACGGCGTCGCCGCTGGCCAGGATGAACCGTTTCAGCCGACCTGTGCGCATCGCCGCATCCAATAAGTGAAACGTTCCCCGGGCGCTCAGATCGATGACGGCCTGGCGATCTTCTTTGGCCGTGGCCAGATGGAACACCGCATCGCATCGGCGAATCATCGCTTCGACGGCTTCGGGGTCGGCAAGATCGACCTGCACTTCCTCGACGCCGGCCACATCGACCGGGTTCCGATGCCGAAGCGCCAACACATGATACCCGGCCGCCGCCAACGCCTCGCACAACGGTCCGCCCAGTTTGCCGCTGGCCCCGGTTACCAACACATGTTCGATCTCCGCCATGGAAAACTCCCTCTTCTGAGATGACCTCATTCCCATTAGCAGCAACAGCCCTTTTTCGAAACGTTATGGAAACTGCTCCATAGGAATCACGTGTCCTGTTTTGGCCGACTCCGTGGCCGCCAAAACCAACCGGACCGCCTCCCGCGACTCCTGCGGCGTGATCCGATCCGGCGGTTTGCCATCCAAGATGCAGTCGGCGAAGTAGCGCAGCTCCGTCTGGAGCGCCCCCCACCGTTGGCCGAATAGTTTTGGCCAATAAATCGTATCCGGCATTTTGTTGCCCGCCGCATCGTGGATGGTCAGCCCTGGCTCGGCGCAGTTGATATACAAGGCCCCATCGGTCCCAAGGACTTCCATGCGGGCGTCGATCTGGTAGGGAGTGGTTTCCGGTAGATGCCAGACCGATTCCACCACCCCCACCGCCCCATTGTCCAGCCGAAACATCGCCCAGCCTACATCGGGATACTTATTCGTCCCCGGATGCAGTTCCACGCCATAGACGCTCACCGGCCGGGCGCCGGTAAACCAGAGCATCAGGTCGGCGTCATGCACCCCGTCGCCGATCAGGGCTGAGATTTTGTCCAAGACCATTCGGCCGATCGTTTTCGATAGGTTCCGCCGGGCGTGCATGGAGACGATCCGTCCGATGCGGCCTTGGTCGATGGCCTGTTTGGCCAGCACCACCCGCGGGTCAAACCGGCAGATATGCCCCACCATGAAAAATCCCTTGGCCTGGGCCGCTGCCGCCAAAATCCGATCGCATTCCTCCACCGTGGCGGCCATGGGCTTTTCCAACAGCACATGTTTGCCCGCCTGAAGGGCGTCCATGGCAATCTGGGCATGGTCATAGTAATGGGTAACAATGCTAACGGCCTGAACGTCCGGGTCGGCCAAAAGCTGCCGATAATCCGTATAACGGCGGCGCACGCCGAACCGATCGGCCAATTCCGCCAACCGATCCGCCCGACGCGTACATAACGCCGCCAATTCCATGCCCGGCATCCCGGCCAACGTCTCCGCATGAACTTCCCCGAACCAACCCAATCCGATCACTCCCCAACGCACCACGCCTGACGACGACATGGGAGAATCTCCTTAACTGCCAGAGCACGATTTGCTTGAAAAACCGGTAATAGTCTCTTTCTGAGAGGGGCTGCGGCGGCTTGCCATACGGCTGGCCCCAATCCATGCGCCGTCTTTAACCTTTCCTATACGATGGGTTTTGTCAAGGGTGGGGAAAATCAGAAAAAGGTAACATTTTAGCCGAATGGATGGCCACGCTTGTCGTGCCCGATACTCCCCGCTCCCCTGGCGGGACAGTGTAGGGGGAGGGGGAATAAGAGGAATAATAAGTGGAAAGCCGCCTTCTTTTCTCCCCCTCACCCGGCTTCGGCTTCGCCTCACCCGACCTCTCCCGCCAGGGGAGAGGCCGGGTGCTTCATTCGGCTAAAATGTTACAGAAAAAGTTTCCCCATCACGGCCGGGCGGTGTTTTTGAGGGGCCGTTAGGTTATACTAACGTCGGTCGAGGGAGTTCCTCGGCTACTGCAAACGCGTTTTTCCGAAACTCCCAGAAACGCCTTTCGGCGAAAAGACTGGAGAGGATCGAAACGTCCTGCCCCCCATGTCCGTCTTTTTTCAAAAGGAGGATGCGCCATGCCCCGCCAAGCTGCCTCTGCACCCATCCACCAGGAGAAAACAGAACAGAACCGGACCGGTTCGCGGATTCTTACGTTCTGGATCCTAATCCTCGTATTTTTATTGTTACTTACCGGCCATGTCCAGGCGGAGCCAAGAAAGGACCACTGCGTCATCTTGGTCAGTATCGACGGGTTGGCAGGCTTTTATCTGGACGATCCGAAAGCGCAGATGCCCACCATCCGACGATTGGCCAAGGAAGGGGCTAGGGCCAGCGGCATGGTAACCTGTTTCCCGTCGGTAACCTGGCCGGCCCATGCCACGCTTTCGACCGGCGTCAGCCCGGCCCGGCACGGTATGATCGGCAATAGCTATCTGGATCGGAAGACCGGCCAGGTGGTGGGCCTGTTGTGCGATCCGGTCTATGAGAAGGACCAGGTCCTCAAAACGCCGACGATTTATGATGTGGCCCATCAAGCGGGTTTGAAGACGGCCGGGGTGCTCTGGCCCATCACCCGGGGGGCGACCACCCTGAACTGGTTTGTGCCCGACATGCCCGGCGACGACACCTGGGAAAAACTGGGCACCCGCAGTTGGCTGGAGGAACTTCGGGCCGAGGGCATTCCGGTGGATCGGCACGGCCCATGGTGCCGGGAACCGGCCGGCGGCGTGCAGCGGGATTGGCTTTACAGCCGAATGGCCGCCCACCTGATCCGCCGCCATCAGCCCAACCTGATCCTCATCCATCTGGTCGAGCCGGACCATGTGCAGCATCGCACCGGGCCCCGATCGCCGGAGGCCTATTGGTGCGCCAGTTACAGCGATGATCGCATCCGGGACCTGGTGGAGGCGGTGGCCGATTCGCCCCTGGCCGGGAAAACTACCTTCATCATCTGCTCGGATCACGGATTCTTCCCGATCACCAAGGACATCCGGCCAAACGTGCTTTTGCGCCAAAAGGGCCTGATCCAGGTCAAAGAAGGTAAGATGGTCTCTCGGGCTACTTACTGCCTGTCGCAGGGCGGCAGTGCGATGGTGTACATTTTGGACGATGCCCGTCGAGAGGCACTTCTTAGCCAACTCCGCAAAGACTTGGCCCAGATCGAAGGCGTGCAAGCCGTTTTTGGACCGGAAGAGTTCGCCAAAATCGGTCAACCCACGCCGCAGCAGAATCCTTGGGGAGCGGACCTCTGGCTGGCCGCCGAAAGCGGCTATAGTTTTTCCGATGGCTTTTCGGGCGAGGAGGTAGTGGTAGCCCGGCAGACGGTCGGCGGCACCCACGGCTATCTGCCCGATCAACCTGATATGCATGCCATGTGTGTCCTCTGGGGGCCGGACATTCGAGCTGGTACCCAATTGGGCAAGGTAGATGCCCGGGATATTGCGCCGACGATTGCCCGGCTTTTGGGGCTCCAGATGCCCACGGCCGAAGGCCGGGCCTTGATCCAGACGGCCGCCGCCCCAACGGCCAAACCTTAACCCCACCGCCCGCTGGACGACTGCAATTCTTGAATTTTTGGTAACACTTTGGCCGAATGAAGCAACTGGCTTCTCCCCTGGCCGTCGAGAGGCCGGCTAAGAGGCTGTCCCGAAATGGGTACTCGGGCGGCGGCCCGGCCCGTCGCCAAACCCTTCCGATTTACCAAAGTGCCCGTTTTATGGGGGGTTGGCAGTCTGGGGGCCGCCCGTTGGTCGGTGCATCCCGACTCAAAATGGAATTTCGGGAGAGCCTCTTAGAGTTAGGGATAGCTTTCCCACTTTAGTGGGGTCTTGTGGAAAGAGAAAAAAGGGGGTAAACTAACTGGCTTAAAGTAGGAGCACTGCGACGGCCGGGTTGCCAGGATAACGCTGGGACTTAACTGCATCCGCCAAGTGCTTTCGGCCGAACGGCGATTCAGGCCAGGCCTTCTGCTGGATCTGGGCGGAATGAGCCGAAAGAGGGTTCCATATACCTCTGAGGAGGGATTTTTCTTTCTTGGTTTTCAAAGGAGCTGATCCGTGGCAGAGCGACGCTTCGTAACGATCGACGGGAATGAAGCGACGGCCAATATAGCGCATCTGACGAACGAAGTGGCCGCCATTTATCCCATTACGCCCTCGTCCGGACTGGGCGAAATGCCCGATGCCTGGGCGGCGGCAGGACGGAAAAACATTTTCGGTTCGGTACCGCTGATTGTGGAAATGCAAAGCGAGGCCGGGGCCGCCGGCGCGGTCCATGGCGCCTTGCAGGCCGGGGCGATCTCCACCACATTTACCGCTTCCCAAGGCCTGCTGCTGATGATCCCCAACATGTTCAAAGTTGCCGGCGAACTGACGCCGACGGTCTTCCATGTAACGGCCCGCACCGTGGCCACTCATGCCCTTTCGATCTTCGGCGACCATAGCGACGTGATGGCTTGCCGAACCACGGGCTGGGCCATGCTCTGTTCGGCTTCAGTGCAGGAGGCGCAGGACTTGGCTCTGATCGCCCAGGCCGCCACGTTTGAATCCCGCGTGCCGTTCATCCACTTCTACGACGGTTTCCGCATCTCCCATGAGGTGAACAAAATTGAACAACTTACCGAAGACGATTGCCGGGCCATGCTTGATATGCAGCGCATCCATGAGCATCGTGCCCGGGCAATGAATCCGGAACGGCCAGTGCTCCGTGGCACGGCCCAAAACCCGGACGTCTTCTTCCAAGCCCGCGAATCCTGCAACCGGTTTTATCAGGCGGTGCCAGGCATTGTACAAAAGGTAATGGATCGGTTTGCCCGGCTTGTGGGGCGGCAGTATCATCTGTTCGACTACATCGGCGCCCCGGACGCCGAGCGGGTGATTGTCCTGATGGGGTCTGGCGTGGGCGTGGTGGAGGAGGCCGTCGAACGGCTCCGCAACGAAGGGCAAAAGGTCGGCCTGGTGCAAGTACATCTGTACAGGCCATTCGATGCCAAGGCCTTTGTCCAGGCCCTGCCGAAAACAGTCCGCCGCATCGCCGTCCTGGACCGGACCAAAGAACCCGGCGCCCTAGGCGAACCGCTTTACCTGGATGTAACGGCCGCCTTGGCCGAGCAGTGGACCGAACAAGTCCCCGGTACGCCCATGCCCCTGGTGATCGGCGGCCGATACGGCCTGTCCAGCAAGGAATTCACGCCCGCCATGGTCAAGGGCGTTTTCGACGAACTGGCCCGGCCCAATCCACGTCGGCATTTTACCGTAGGCATCAACGACGATGTAACCCATCTGAGCGTGGATTACGATCCCCATTGGTCCACCGAAAAAGAGGATGTGGTCCGAGCAGTCTTCTTCGGTCTGGGCAGCGACGGAACGGTCAGCTCGGTCCGGAACACCTGCAAAATCTGCGGGGAAAACACCCCTATGTACGCCCAGGCCTATTTCGTCTATGACTCCCGGAAGGCCGGTTCGGTAACCACGAGCCATTTGCGGCTCAGCCCCCGGCCGATCAAAGGGTCGTATTTGATCCACTCAGCCAATTTCGTGGCCTGCCATCAGTTCCAATTTCTGGACCGGATCGACATGCTTTCGCTGGCCGAGCCGGGAGCGACCTTCCTGCTGAACAGCCCCTACGGTCCGGACGAAGTCTGGGACCATCTGCCCATGGAAGTCCAGGAGCAGATTCTCAAGAAGAATCTGAAGTTTTATGTGGTGGATGCCTACCGGGTGGCCCGAGAAGCCCAGTTAGGGGTACGTATTAACACGGTCTTGCAGGTCTGCTTCTTTGCCCTGTCGAAGGTGTTGCCGTTGGAACAGGCCGTCCAAGAGATCAAAGACGCCATCAAGACCACCTACGGCAAAAAAGGTGGCGGAGCGATCGTCGAAAAGAACTTTGCCGCCGTCGATGGTGCCTTGAAGGCCCTCCACGAGGTGAAAGTTCCCGGTCGGGTTACCTCCAAGACCCATGTGGTGCCGCCGGTACCGGCTCATGCACCGGCCTTTGTCAAAGAGGTGTTGGGCATGATGATCGCCAATCGGGGCGACGAACTGCCGGTGAGCAAATTGCCCTGCGACGGCACCTTCCCCACCGGCACCACCCAATACGAAAAACGCTGCATCGCCCAGGACATCCCCATTTGGGACCCGAAACTTTGCATCCAGTGCGGGTTCTGCTCTTTGGTCTGTCCTCATGCTTGCATTCGGTTGAAGGTGTTTGACCCGGCCCTTTTGGCCAAAGCGCCGGAGGGGTTCCAAGCGGTCGATTACCGAGGCAAGGAATATCCGGGCATGAAGTTTGTCGTGCAGGTCTCGCCGGAGGACTGCACCGGCTGCGGACTGTGCGTGCAAACCTGCCCGGCCAAAGACAAAGAAAACCCCAAACACAAAGCCATCGATATGCTCCCGCTTTTGGAACATCTGCACCGAGAGCGGCAAAACTGGGAGTTCTTCCTTACCATTCCCGATCTGGACCGCACGAAGGTGGCCCAGGATACCGTCAAGGGCTCTCAGCTTTTGCGACCGCTGTTTGAGTTTAGCGGCGCCTGCGCCGGCTGCGGCGAAACACCGTATGTGAAACTGATCACTCAATTCTTCGGCGACCGGATGCTCATTGCCAACGCCACCGGTTGCTCGTCCATTTACGGCGGCAACCTGCCTTGCACTCCCTATACGACCAATGCCGAAGGCCGAGGCCCGACTTGGAACAATTCGCTGTTTGAGGATGCCGCCGAGTTCGGCTTTGGGTTCCGATTGGCCATCGACCAGCAGATCGACTACTGCCGGGTCCTCTTGGGCCAATTGGCCAGCCAATTGGGCGATCATCTGGTTCGGGAACTGCTGGAAAATCCGCAGGAGGACGACGCCCAAATCGCCCGCCAGCGCCAGTTGGTGGCCGAACTGAAACGCCGGTTGCAGCAGATCGACGCTCCAGCCGCCAAAGAACTGCTTGCCTCGGCCGATTACCTGATCCGCAAAAGCGTCTGGTCCTTCGGCGGCGATGGCTGGGCGTATGACATCGGCTTTGGCGGCTTGGATCATGTGTTGGCCAGCGGCCGCGACATCAATATCCTGGTGCTGGACAGCGAGGTGTATTCCAACACGGGCGGCCAGTCCAGCAAAGCCACTCCACGCGGGGCGGTGGCCAAGTTCGCCGCCGCCGGCAAGCCGGCCCGCAAAAAAGACCTGGGGCTTATGGCCCTGACCTACGGAAACGTATTTGTCGGCCAGATTTCCCTGGGGGCCAATCCGCTCCATGCCATCCGCACCATCCGGGCCGCTGAAAGTCATCGGGGGCCTTCGCTCCTGATCGCCCTGTGCCATTGCATCGGCTGGGGCATCGACATGGTGCAAGGGCTGGAGCATCAGAAGGAGGCGGTAACCTGCGGGCATTGGCCGCTGTATCACTATGATCCCCGGGATGAGGAACATCCGTTCCATCTGGATAGCAAGCCGCCCAAGGGATCGTTCAAAGATTTTGCTCTCAAGGAGGCTCGGTTTGCGATGTTGGCCCGCTCCAAACCCGAACGGGCCGAGCAACTCTTCCAAGAGGCCCAGCAGGACATTTATGCCCGATGGGCGCTCTATGAGTTGCTGGCCAAGAGCGGCAAAGCCGCCATCCAAGCCATCCTCCAAGGCGACGGCGATGGAAAAACCGGCGCCCCAACCGCCCAAACCAAAAAGGAGGTAGAAGCATGACTGTTGATCTCGCCACCCAATACCTCGGATTGGCTTTGAAAAATCCCCTGGTCGTGGCTGCCTGTTCACTGACCGACCATCTGGAAAAACTCCTCCAGATGCAGGAGGACGGGGCCTCGGCCATCGTAATGCACTCCCTATTCGAAGAACAGATCGAACACGAAGCCAACGAGCTGCAACGGGTCTATGAACAAGGCGCCGATAGCTTCGCCGAAGCTCTGACCTATTTCCCCAAAATCGAAGAGTTTCAGGTGGGGCCGAAAGCCTATGTCGATCATGTGGCCCAGGCGAAAAAAGAGCTTCGTATCCCAGTCATTGCCAGTCTGAACGGGGTGAGTCCGGGCGGCTGGCTCCGCTATGCCAAAATGCTTCAGGACGCCGGCGCCGATGCCCTGGAACTGAACATCTACTACATCGCCGCCGATCTGAACCAAACCAGCGCCCAGGTCGAAGAACAATACCTGGACCTGGTCAGTGCGGTCAAAAAAGCCGTCTCCATTCCCGTGGCGGTCAAGATCGGGCCGTTTTTCAGTTCTCCCGGCTACATGGCCCGTCGATTGGTCGAAGCCGGGGCCGACGGCCTGGTCCTTTTCAACCGCTTCTTGCAACCGGATTTCGACCTGGAAGAGCTCCGGGTGGTCCCTCACCTGGAACTGAGCACGTCGGCGGAATTGCTCCTGCCGCTCCGCTGGATAGCCATCCTCTACGGTCGGCTGAAAGCCTCCTTGGCGCTTACCAGCGGCATCCATCGGCCCCAGGATCTGGTCAAAGCCATTTTGGCCGGGGCCGACGTCGGCATGGTTGCTTCCGTGTTGTATCGGGAAGGGCTGGCCGCCATCGGCACCATCCTGCACGGCTTGGAAACCTGGCTTACCGAACATCAATACACATCGGTCCAACAGGCCCGTGGTGCGCTCAGCCAGGCCAAATGCCCCAATCCGGCCGCCTTTGAACGCGCTAATTACATGCGGGCCTTGATCAGCTTCACCAGCCAGGTGAGGTAAATGAAATCCGTTCTTCCTGCACAAGGCGACGTTGGGCGGATGGCTCCCCTGTTGGTAGGCCTGCTAACCGGCCTGCTTGTTGGAATCGGAGGACTCGGAAGCGTCGAAACTCCGGTGGCCCGGACCGCTCGGCTCCAGGGGGCGGAAAGGCCGCCGGAAAAACTCCAGCGGTTTGAATATGCGGCCGAGGCCATGGCCGAACCGCTCAAAATCATCCTCTACGCCCCCGACGAGGCGGCTGCGGAGCGGGCCGCCCAGGCCGCCTTGGACCGCATCCACCAACTGAACGACATCCTCAGCGATTACGACCCGGAAAGCGAACTGCGCCGCTTGTGCGACCAGGCCGGCACGGGAGAACCGGTTCGGGTCAGTGAAGATTTGTTTCGAGTGCTGGCCGCCGCCCAACGCTGGGCCGAGCAAACCGACGGCGCCTTCGATATGACGGTCGGCCCGGTGGTGCGTCTTTGGCGTCGGGCACGCCGAACCCATCAAATGCCCGCTCCAGCGGCCATCGAACAGGCCCGGCAATTGGTCGGCTATCAAAACGTCCTGTTGGACCCGGATCGGCAAACGGTGCTGTTGAAGAAGGCCGGGATGCGGCTTGATCCGGGCGGTATCGGCGCCGGCTATGCCATCGACGAGGCCCTCCGGGTGCTCCACAAACATGGCCTTAGCCGAGTGCTCATCGACCTGGGCGGCGACATCCGCCTGGGCGATCCGCCGCCGGATCAGCCGGGTTGGCGGATCGGCGTGCCGGGCCTGGACCCAAAAGCCCCACCCAAAGAATTCCTTCTGCTTTCCCGCTGTGCCATCGGTACTTCCGGCGATGCCTGGCAATTTGTCGAGTTAGGCGGCCGGCGCTATTCCCATATCATTGACCCGAAAACCGGCATGCCGCTAACGGACCGATGCAGTGTAACCGTCGTAGCGTTGGACGGGCTAACGGCCGACGTGCTCGGAACTGCCGTCAGCGTGCTGGGACCGGAAAAAGGGATGAAACTCGTAGATCAGACGCCCGGAGCAGCCGCCTGGATGATCCGTGGGGTGGAAGATCGCCTGCACAGCTTCGCTTCCGGCCGATGGAAGGACCTGGTTCGGTACAAGCCGCCTACCGCCGCCGATGCCGGGCCGAAGCGATCGGGAGCAAAATCGGGAACGCAGCCATGACGGCAAGCGGCGATTGTTCGGTGCGGATAGGCCGATTGGCCGTGATCGGGGCGGCCCTGCTCTGGAGTTCCAGCGGGCTGTTTGCTAAATCCGCTTTTTTCGCCGATTGGCCGGAAAGCTACCGAGGGGTTCTTTTGGCCGCCTGGCGGGCGCTGTTTGCGGGGCTGGTGCTTTTACCGTGGGTACGTCGGCCCCGATGGCATCCGCTGCTGGCGCCGCTGGTCGTGGTCTTTGCCCTGATGAGCGGAAGTTATCTGTCGGCCGTGGTGCTGACGACGGCGGCTAACGCCATCTGGTTGCAAGCCACGTCGCCCTGGTGGGTGTTGATTTTTACATTTTTTCTCTTTCGCACCTGGCCCAGCCGCCGAGAATGGGTTCCGCTGATTTTCGCGGGGCTGGGCGTGGGACTCATTTTAATTTGCGAACTGGGACCATGGACGGCCGGTTGGAGCACTCTGGTTCGGCCGTACGGCCGGGTCGGCGTTCTCTTGGGCCTCGGCTCTGGAGCTTTTTTCGGCGCCGTGGCCATGTTGATGCGCGGTCTGCGAAGCGAAGACGGGGCTTGGTTGGTCGTGGTGCCGCATCTGGCTACAGCCGCCTTATTGTCGCCCTGGGTCGTGCTCGCAGGGGTCT
>Ga0272448_1002321_pt1 | contig 24066 bp, 17 predicted proteins | sample YNPCB0191_FD_202220 | JGI IMG/M metagenome (GOLD analysis project Ga0272448, IMG submission 202220) | Hot spring sediment microbial communities from Yellowstone National Park, WY, United States - YNP-CB-019-1 | ecosystem: Environmental > Aquatic > Thermal springs > Hot (42-90C) > Sediment... | reverse complement strand
GAGGGTCTCGTATTTCTTTGCTCACATCCCTCCCGCCCAGCGCCACGGTGATGCCCTGGGGGCCTTCCTCGAAGGTCAGGCCCATTTGCCGGCACTCCCTCTCGATCGCCTCCCTGTCCTCGAGAGAAATGCCTTTCTCTTTGACGAGAAGCGCAAGGGCCCTGTACATCGCACCCGTATCTATGTATCTGTACCCCAGACGCCGGGCGAGCAGTCGCGCCGCCGTACTCTTGCCTGCACCGGACGGCCCGTCCACCGCCACAACGATACGCCCTCGCGCTCCAGGGGATGAATGAGCGGGCATCGAGGAACCGTCCTTTCAATGGGATGGGGACAACCCCGGCGTCTCAGTCGACGAAAAGCGCTCTCAGGCTATCGAGGAAGCGGGGAAAGGAAATATCCATGCAGGATGCATTCGAGACCGTGGACTCGCCCTCGGCCGCGAGGGCCGCCACGATCAAGGACATCGCTATCCTGTGGTCGCCACAGCTGTCGCCTGAAAACCCTTTTATGGTTTTTCTCCCGAAGATCTCTATGCCGTCTTCGTACTCGCGATGAGCCACCCCCATCCTGCTCAACGCCGCAGCCATCGCGGCGATCCGATCCGATTCCTTGACCCTGAGTTCCGCTGCCCCGGATATGCGCGTGCGTCCCTGCGCACAGGCTGCCGCAACACAAATGATCGGAATCTCGTCGATCGCCGAAGGGATCTCGTCGGACTCGATCTCCGTCCCATGCAACCGACTCGAACGGACGACGAGATCCCCCACGGGCTCCTCGTTGACCACACGGAGGTTGGTCCAATCGATCCGTGCGCCCATTCGCTTGAGGATGTGGATGTAGCCGACCCTCCGGGGATTCATCCCCACGTCCCGTATGACGATCTCCGACTCCGGGGTGATCAACGAGGCAACCACGAAAAAGGCGGCCGATGACGGGTCCCCTGGGATCCTGATGTCGCGGGCCTCGAGGGCACGACCCGTTCGGAGGTGCACCTTGGTGTCGTCCCAGGATATCTTCGCCCCGAGATACCTCAAAAGCCGTTCGGTGTGATCTCGCGAAGGCAATGGCTCTTCTACCACTATCTCTCCCTCGGTGAACAGTCCGGCCAGAAGTATCGAGGACTTGACCTGGGCACTCGCGACCGGCGAGCGGTAGTGCAGAGGGGCGAGTTTCCCGCCCCGGACGGCAAGAGGGGCAAAGCGGCCGTCCTCTCTACCCCATATCATGGCGCCCATGGCGCGCAACGGCATCACGACCCTGGACATAGGTCTCCTTCGAAGCGAGGCATCCCCGGTGATCACCGAAAAGAACGGCTGAGCGGCCAGCACGCCGGAGAGCATCCTGATCGTGGTGCCGCTGTTGCCTGCGTCGAGAACGTCCTGGGGTTCGCAGGGGAGGTATCCGCCGCTGCCCTCGACCGCGACAACCCCCTGGGAGCACTCTATACGCGCGCCCAGCGCCGCAAGGCAGTGCCATGTGCTTTTCACGTCGCCGCCTGAGGAGAGGTTCTCGATGGCACATCTGCCGCGTGCCAGCGCGCCGAGGATGAGCGCGCGGTGGGAAATGGACTTGTCCCCGGGGACGGTGATCTCGCCGCAGAGTGCCCGCACGGGTCTGAGTGTGACAGTATCCATAGAAGCTTCGATCGCTGCGTCCTAGGTCGCTCGGTTCAAGATACGGGCGCGCGCGCGACGGGCCTGCGCAAACTCCCTTGCCAAGGACTCGGCGTCCTTTAGCTCGATGAAGGCCTTCAACTCCCCGAGGCAGGCGGAAAACTTCTCGATGGCATCGAGAATCATGTCTCGGTTCATGAGGCAGATATCGCGCCACATCTCCGGGTGACTGGACGCGATCCTGGTGAAATCCCCGAAGCCGCCCGCTGCAAAGCCGTAGGCATTCCCGCTGCTTCGATCCACGCGATCCACGGTGGCGACCAGCGCGTAGGCCACGATGTGGGGAAGATGGCTGACGACCCCCATGATCCTGTCGTGCTCGGCACCCCCCATGGTCACAACCTGGGCCCCCACCTGGGTCCACAGGGCCCTTACCCGCTCCACTGCGCTCGCATCCGTTGTGCTGGTGGGGGTGAGGATGCACTTTCTCCCTTGAAACAGCGCAGGGAAAGAGGCCTCGACCCCTGAGTGTTCAGTGCCTGCTATGGGATGGCCCCCCACAAAGGGGTTGGGCGTGCCGAAGATACGCTCTGCCTCTTTGACGATCGGTTCTTTGACGCTCCCCACATCCGTGACCACCGCCCCGGGCCTCAAGAAAGGCGCGACCTCTTCGAGCAGTGCCGGGATACTGCACACCGGGGTGGCGAGCACCACGATGTCGGCACGGGAGACGCCGTCCGGTATCCCAGAGGCGATTTCGTCGATCACACCGAGTTCCAGGGCCTTCCTGAGGTTGGACTGCCCGCGGCCGACACCGAGGATCCTCTCGACCAGCCCCAGGCGGCGCACGGCTCGCGCCAGTGAGCCTCCGATGAGCCCCACCCCCACAACCGTAAGACACTCGAAGAGGGGTTCTCTCTTTTTGGCTTCCACGCTTCTCATCAACCGGCTGAGGGCGTGCCCTGCACTGAAGAATCCTCGCTGGCCTGACTTCCTTTGCCTCGCGGATAGGAGCCCAGGAGCTTGAACTCGCTGCATACCTTCTTGAGCTCTTCCAGGGCCCTCCTTACGTTCTCATCGTCCCTGTGTCCCTCCATGTCGACGAAGAAGAGATATTCCCACGGGATCCTTCTATGGGGGCGGGACTCGATCTTGGTGAGGTTTATGCGGTGGTCGGCGAACGGCTTCAAGGCATTGAACAATGCCCCAATGTTATCCTTGAGAGAAAACACCACAGAGGTCTTGTCGTTGCCCGTCTTCTCGGTTTCCTTCTTGCCGATAACCACAAAACGCGTGTAATTGTGAGGATGATCCTGAATCCTGCGTTCGAGCACGTTCAATTCATACAGCTTCCCCGCGAAGCTGCTCGCTATCGCCGCGCTGTGGGCCTCGTTCATGGCGATCTCCGCAGCGCGGGCGGTACTTTCGACATCGACAATCTGCACGTCGGAGAGGTGGGCTTCCAGCCATTTCTTGCATTGGGCGATCGCGTGAGGGTGAGAATACACCTTCTCGATGTCCTCGAGGCGCGTGTGAGTGGAAAGCAAATCGAGGGAAATCTCCATGAGGACCTCGGCGCATATCTTCACGTCCGTGTCCACGAACAGATCCAGCGTGTGGGGGATAACTCCCTCTGTGGAGTTCTCTATGGGGATGATGCCGAAATCCACGCGCTCGCGCTCGACACCCTCGAAGACATCGCGGATATTCTTTTCAGGGATAAAGTTGCCGGAGCGACCGAAGTACTCCATGCATGCCAGATGGGTGAACGTCGCGCGCGGTCCGAGGAAGGAGACGCTCAGCGGCTTTTCCAGGGAAAGCGATGCTGAAAATATCTCCCTGAAGACCGATCGGATGCCGTGGGAGGGGAACGGCCCTTTGTTCCTCTGGATGAGCCGCCGATAGATCTCCTGCTCGCGCTTGGGCGCGTAAAACTCCTTGTTCTTGCTCGCCTTAACCTTGCCGATCTCGATAACCAGGGCTGCCCGGCGGTTGAGAAGATCCAGGATTTCATCGTCGACTTGATCCACCAGCCTGCGGAGCTCCTGGATCTCCTTCTCGTCGCCCGAGGTGGTGCTGTGTGAGCTCATCTCGTCTGTGTCTCTCCTTCGCCCGCTTCGCCCGATCCGCGCTCGCTCCCCCTGGCAGCGCCTTCTCGAGCAGCGCAGGCAGAGCCAGTGGCCGAACCCCGGACGAACGACGCGATCCCCCGGGATTCGTGAGTAAAATTATAGAAGTACCGTGCCAAAAATCAAGTTCCATATAAAACAAAAGCGTTCTTCTCAAGGGGTTTCTACGCTCCCTCCATAACCCCTTGATTGTCGCCTAGAAATCTCCTCGCTCTCTCGACGATCTCGCTCAGGGGGTAAGGTGCCTCGTACCAGAAGGGGTCTTCCTGGTGCCGAAACCACGTCAGCTGTCTCTTCGCATATCGCATGGTATCCCTTTTGTACCGGGAGATCGCCTCTTCCAATTCGGTAACGCCGGAAAGATAGGCGACCATGTGCCGATACCCCAACCCTCGCATCGACGGCAGATCCCCGCTGTAACCGCGGGCCAGAAGACCCTTGACCTCATCGACCAACCCGCGCTCGATCATACGGTCCACCCGCTCCCTTATGCGCCGATACAGCGCGCTCCGCTCCATTGTGAGGCCAAGCATCAAGGCCTCGTATCGCCTCCCGCAAAACCGGTGCTCGCTTCTCAGTACGGTGATACTGGTCCCTGTCGCCTCGTACACCTCCAAGGCACGCTGGGCTCTCACCCGGTCCGCTGGGTGGATCGATGCGGCGGCTTGCGGATCCACTCGAGCGAGCCTTCTCCACGGCTCGTCGGCAAGGGCCGTCAGATCCCTGATTCGTTCGCCCCACGTCCTGACCTTTCCTGCGACGGGGTCGGCGAACAGACCCCTGAGAAGCGCCTTGATGTAAAGCCCCGTACCTCCAACGATCAACGGGACCTTTCCTTTTTGGCAGATACACTCGATCGCCCGATCCGCTTCCCGCTGATACAGACCTGCGTTGAAGAGTTCGTCAGGGTCGACGACATCGAGAAGATGGTGAGGGACCCGGTCTCTGTCCTCGCGCGAGGGCTTTGCCGTCCCGATGTCCATGCCTCGGTACACCTGCATGGAATCAGCGGCGACGATCTCCGCGCCTATCCTTTCGGCGACCTCCAGTGCAAAGGCGCTCTTGCCTGCAGCGGTGGGCCCGACGAGAACCACGATCTTCTTCATGCTCACGCTTCATGCTCACAATCGGGACAGCACGCCTTGTCAGGTTCTGTGAAAGCGTTTGCGGATCTCGGCCAGGGACCATGCGGCGAGTACCGGCCGACCATGAGGACAGCTGAGGGTGAAGTCCACTTTGTCCATCTCTTCGAGGAGGGCCCGTACCTCCTCGGAAGCCATGCGCCTCTTCCCCCGGACCACGCTGTGACAGGCCATACGGGCACATACACGGTCGCGAAGTTCTTCCACGCGCCTCGACCGCTCTCCCTCGGCAAGCTCTTCGGCCACGTCCTTGAGAAGCGAGACCGGATCCGCGTGCGAAATCAGTGCCGGCACACTTTTTACCACGAACGTGTTGTGCCCGTAATGCTCTATGTCCAAGCCGAAGGACCGAATCTCTGGGAGATATCTCTGGAGGACCTCGGCATCCCGTCTCGAGAGCTCTATGCTCGATGGAATCAGCAGTGCCTGCTGGGCGATTCCAGAGGTAGAAAAGGCGCGCCTCAACCTTTCGAATGCGACCCGTTCGTGGGCCGCATGCTGGTCTATGAGCACGAGGTGGTCCGCCGAGGCGCAGACGATGAACTCATCGTGGAGCTGGCCGAGAACGTGAAGATCCGCGAACCTGCCGGGAGGAGGAGACGTCAATGTGTGTTTCTCTAAACCAAATTCTTCTTTATCTACAGCTCTTTGAGAAATTTTATTAAAGTCCTTTATAAGCTTTTCCTCGGCGTTCGAACTGTAGCCGCTCGAGGTCGTCTCACTCTCCGGGCTCGCAGGGGTCGATTGGGCAGAGAAAGCCGGAACCGTCTCTCGCACCTCCCTCGCTGAGAGCACAGAGTCCCCCTGGAGGGGACTTGCCACGTATCGGATCGCCCTCCTGTCCCAAGGCGCATCCTTGAGAATCCTCCTCATCGTCTCGCTCAGCAGGGAACCTATGCGGTGAGGGTTGGCGAACCTGACCTCGAGCTTCGCCGGATGCACGTTGACGTCGACCTGGTCGAACGGCAGCTCGAAGAAAAGGAAGACCGCAGGGAATCGGTCTTTGGGCACATACCCCTGGTAGCAGCTTCGCAACGTCTTCTGGATAGAGGAGTCCCTGACAGGCCGCCCGTTCACAAAAAAGAGAATGTTTCTCCCTGTCACCCCGTGGTAATCGGGCCGCGTCATCATCCCATAGAGCCGTACCTCGCCAGCATCGGCTTCGAAGGGATAGAGATGTTCTGCCAGACCCCACCCCATGATCTGTCCTATCCTTTGCCCGAGATCACCGGTCGGCGGCGCGTTCAACCATTGTCTTCCAGACCTCCAAAGCTGGAAATGCACATCTCGGCGCGAAAGCGCTATCCTCTCGAACACCTGTTGGATGTGACCCCACTCGGTAGTGGCGGAGCGCAAAAACTTCAGGCGTGCCGGCGTGGCAAAAAAGAGCCTGCGGACCTGCACCCTCGTACCCTTCGGCACCCCGCTCTCCTCGACGGACTTGACCACCCCTGCCTCGACGACCAGGCGCACACCGAGCGGGGCCTCTGGCTGTCTCGTTTCGATCTTCATCTCCGCAACCGCTGCAATACTCGGGAGCGCTTCACCCCTGAAGCCCAACGTCCTTATGGCACAAAGATCCGAGTCGACGGAAATCTTGCTTGTCGCGTGTCTCTGGATGGCCAGGAGGACCTCTTGGCGGCTCATCCCCTCCCCATCATCGATGACCTCGATCGGCTCTGCACCTTTGTCCGAACCGACCTTCACTACGACCCGGCGCGAGAGGGCATCCAGGGCATTTTCCATGAGCTCCTTTACGACCGAGGCCGGTCTCTCCACCACCTCGCCTGCAGCGATTTTATCAACAAGATGTTTTGGAAGGACATTTATTTTCATGTTATTTCAAGAGGTTATATGATAACACCTAATAAATGACATTAATTCATTCCCGGATGCCCTTCACCCTCGCCCCGCTGCACTATTCTAATCGCCGCCGACAGAGTTTTAAAGGGCAAGTTCACTCGGGTATCCAACCCTGCTCGCCCTCGTTGTATTGACGATGGAGTGTTTGTCATCTACATTTAATTGACAGAGGGTCTTGCCCTCTTTGCACCGAAAGGACACTGACCTCGAAGACAGGGGTGAACGCCCGTGCCGATCTACGAGTACCGATGCAGCAAATGCGGCTTTGTGAGCGAGTATTTCGTCAAGCTCGACGACTGGCACCTTCTGGGGAGGAAGTGCAAAAAGTGCGGGAGCCGTAAGACAAAAAAGATCGTCTCTGCCTTTTCCTCGAGTGTGGAGCGTACCTACACTGAAACGCTCAACGAACTCAAACAAATGGGGAACGTACAATTCGTGCCGAGATACACGCCGCCTTGGGGAGAGGGTCCTCCGCCGGGTGGGTGCCCCTACGAGAAGTTGGAGCAGGAAGAGAAAAAGAAGGCAGAGGACCAAAAGAAAGACGGATCGACTCCCCCCTGACTGTCCCCGTCCATACCAGTAGATCGACAAACCCGCTGCCGTGCCCGATGAAGGGATCGGGACCCTGCCTATGCACACCCGGATAGAGGGAGAACTCCTTCAGATCCTCTTCGCCAGCCAAGACAGCGGCTACACGGTCGCCCGCTTCAGACCCAAAGGCCAGACCGAATCAATCACTGTCGTGGGGAACCTTCTGGGCGCCACACCAGGCGAGGTCATCTCCCTAGAGGGCCAATGGACGCACCACAAGCGCTTCGGCCGTCAGTTTCAGGCATCGAGCTATCGTGTCACCACGCCGACCACCGTAGAGGGGATAGAGCGTTATCTTTCGAGCGGGCTCATCAAGGGCATCGGCCCTGTGATGGCGCGAAGACTCACCGGACACTTTGGCGAACGGACCCTTGAGATCATCGAACACGAGCCCGAGCGTCTGGCAGAGGTCGAGGGGATCGGCCCTGTGCGCATCGCTCAGATACGCGGTGCCTGGGAGGCCCAGCGGGACCTCCGGCGACTTATGTTGTTTCTTCAAGAGTACGGCGTCGGGTCGGCGCTCGCAGCCCGGATCTACAAGCAGTACGGCGATCAAGCCATCCCCCTGCTCAAGGAAAACCCCTACCGGCTCGCCTCAGAGGTTTTCGGGATCGGATTCAAGACCGCGGATCGCATCGCCCAGGCCATGGGGGTAGACGCCCGGTCGCTCAGACGTGCCGAGGCCGGGTTGCTCTATGTGTTGGAGGAGGCCGCGAATCACGGGCACGTCTATGTCCCCTACACTGTATTGCTCCAGAGCGGGCAGCAGATCCTCGGGATCCAGGACACAGAGATTCTCACTGAGGCGCTCGCAGGCCTTTTTCAGCAGAAGCGAGTGATCATAGAGGACTTGAACGAGGACATGGACAGGTTCCGGGAAAACAACAAGGGGGTCTACCTCCCCGCGTTCCACACGGCGGAAAGCGGGATAGCCCGCCACCTCGGCTCTTTCCTCGCATCCCCTCACCCTGCCCTCCGCATCGATCCCTCCTATGCTGTCGCAAGGGCCGAGCGCTCGCTGGGGTTTTCTCTGGCGTCTGAACAGAAACAGGCACTGGAGAGAGCGCTCAAAGAAAAGTTTCTCATCATTACCGGAGGCCCGGGCACAGGCAAGACGACCCTCGTACGGGCCCTGGTGTCCATTTGCAAATCCTTCGGGCTCAGGTGCCTCCTTGCCGCGCCGACAGGCCGGGCGGCGAAACGCCTCCAGGAGGTGACGGGGGAGCCCGCGAAGACCATTCACCGCCTGCTCGAATACAGATACCAAAAGGGAGGTTTCCTCAGGGGACCGGAACACCCCTTAAGTGGAGACCTCGTCATCGTGGACGAGGCTTCGATGATCGATTGCCTCCTGGCCTACCACCTCATAAAGGCCCTGCCCCCCAATGCCTCGTTCATCCTCATCGGCGATATCAACCAGCTCCCTTCGGTGGGCGCGGGCAGGGTCCTTGATGACTTGATCGAGTCGGGCGTCGCGCACGTCGTGCGGCTGACCCGCATCTTCCGACAGGCGATGGAAAGCATGATCATCACCAACGCGCACAGGGTCTACCGAGGCGAACTCCCCCTGCTGTCCGACCGCGATCCCCACGGCCCCAAGGATTTCTGCTACATAGAAGAAGAGGACCCCGAGCGGGTGGCGGCGCTCATCCTGGATCTTTGCGCAGAGAGAATACCGAAGCGCTTCGGCTTCGACCCCATCGATGACATCCAAGTCATATGCCCGATGCACAAAGGGGTGGCGGGGGCAGAGAATCTCAACGCACTTCTCCAGGAGAGATTGAATCCCAAAGGCCGGTTTCTGCGGAGAGGCGGCTGCATCTACAGAATCGGCGACAAGGTGATGCAGATACGAAACAACTACGACAAAGAGGTCTTCAACGGCGATATCGGCAGGATCCATTCCATAGACGAGGAGACGAACGAACTGAGCGTGCTCTTCGATGGGCGGAGTGTGGTCTTCGATGCCTCGGAGCTCGAGGAGCTCGTGCCTGCGTACGCGATTTCAGTGCACAAATCGCAGGGGAACGAGTACCCCGCCGTCGTACTCCCCCTTCTGACCCAGCACTACCTTCTGCTCCAGAGGAATCTTCTCTACACAGCCATCACGCGCGGCAAGAAGCTCGTGGTCATTGTCGGGACAAAGAAGGCCGTGGCGATCGCCGTAAGAAACGACAAGACCCAGCATCGCTTCACGTTTCTCAAGAACCGCCTCGCACAGCTCAAAGGGTGACGGGCGCCGCCCGGCCTCAATGGATTCTGTACCTGACGATCTTCTTGTGGAGCCCTTCCCTGCTTATCCCCAAGTGACGAGCCGCTCTCGTCCTGTTTCCGTAATTGAGCTTGAGCGCCTCCTTGATGAAATACTCCTCCACCTGTTTCATCCGGACCTTGAGCGAAGGGACGATGGTGGAGGGATTCGATTGAAAGGACTCCATGACATTCATGTGCCTCGAGATCATCTCGGAGCTGATCACGGTCTCCTTCTCGATTTGAATGACGATCCTCTGGAGCTCGTTCTCCAGTTCCCGGACATTTCCCGGCCAGTGATAGCAGGTGAGCAGATCCAACGCCTCCTCGGTAAAGCCGACGACGGGCTTGCCCTCGGCCCTGGAGAATTTCCTGAGAAAGTGCTCGGCGAGCAGGGGGATGTCCTCTTTTCTTTCTCGCAGGGGCGGCAGTGCGAGCGTGAAGCCGTTGAGCCGGTAGAAAAGGTCCTCTCGAAAACGGCCCTGGCGCACCATCTCCTCAAGGTTTCTGTTCGTCGCCGAGATGACGCGGACGTCGACCTTGATCGGTTCGAGACCGCCGACCCTGAAGAACTCCTTCCCCTCGATGACCCTGAGCAAGGCCACCTGCGTGGCCGGCGAAATGTCCCCTATCTCGTCGAGAAAGAGTGTCCCGTTGTGGGCCAGTTCGAAGTATCCGATCCTCCTGAACTTTGCGTCCGTGAAAGCGCCCTTTTCATGACCGAACAGCTCGCTCTGGTGAATATTGTCGTTGATAGCGGCGCAGTTGACGGTCACCAGGTTTCCCTGGCCGCGACTGCTCAGCGTGTGTACGGCCAGCGCAACCAGTTCCTTGCCGGTCCCGCTCTCACCCCGGATAAGTATGTTCGCCCTGGACGCGGCGCACCTTCGTATCTGGCCGAAGATCTCCACCATGGCGGCCGACCTGCCGATCATCCCGTGGAACGAGTGTTTTCTGAGGGTCTCTTTTTTCAGTGACCGCATCGACAGCTCGGCCTCGTGATGCTCAACGAGGCATCTGACGAGAAACGGCATGTGCGGGTGGATCTCGGAGGCCGAAATGACGAGATCGATGCCCTTGTCCATGTGTTCGGGCATGTGCATGCGGAAATGGTCGGGGAGAACGACAAAGACCCTCGCGCACGGGTTCACTTCTTTGCAAAACGAGATCCACCGCACGAGCTCTTTCTGCTGGTGTTCTTGCCCTTCCATGTCCACGAACAGTACGGACGGCCGTATTTCTTTGAGTACGGCCTTCTCGGAGCCCGGGAACCGAAAAAAATGCGATTCCAGAGGAAGCGTGGACGCATGATCGAACAACCGAGGCATTCGCGCCTCCTGGCTTCCGACCCAACAAAGTTGAAAGACACCGGATTTCATACACACCTCCCGCGGCACGTCTCTTTTCGTGCAGACCGTGGATGGTACGGCACACGGTGCAAGAGCGCGAAGCGCGGCCGCCTCGTGCGGCGGCCCTGCCGAGTCTCGCTTATATGAGGGCCTGGCAACAGGTGGCCAGAAAGGTGTCAGGGTCGAAGGGCTTGGCCAAAAAGGTGTGCACGCCCGAGTCCCTGGCGATCCTCTCGATCCCTGTGTCATTGGCTCCTGAAATGAGGATGACGGGCGGGGGCGGCCTCAGGGTCTTGACGACCGACATCAGGGCCAGCCCACTTTGCCGGGGGCTCAAAACATAGTCCGTGACGATGAGATCGAACCTCTTCTCCGACATCTCGCACACGGCCTCGCGAAGGTCCGAGGCCTCCTCGACCTGAAACGCCCCTGCTTCCAAGATCGTTCTAAGACATCTTCTCAGGACTCGATCGTCTTCGACCAAAAGTACGCGTGCCATACGCTGCCCCTCCGTCCTCTTGCAAGAACGCTTTGCCCATGTTTCGCCTTTCTCCCCCTTCGAGGAGGAGCACGTTTCGTGCCAACCGAAGGACTCCGCACGCGATGAAAATATCTCGGATTTCCGCGTGCCTGCCGCGTGGGCAGGGCCGCTCCCCGCGGAGAGTGTAACAGGACCGTTACCTTCAGGGGTATTCGGGGTAAGCGAGGGATTACGTGGCTGCCGGCGGCAAAGAACGAGGGTAGGCGTTACTTCACTCAGGCTATCTTGAATCTTCTCAAGATGTATGCGAACCGCTCTTGGTCGATCTCCGGATCCGATGTATAGGGGAACAACTCCGACAATCGCTGGCACAATGCCTCTGCTGCCCTTTCGAGGTTTCCCTCGGCCTTGAGCATGCAATCGCGCAGGATTTCTTTGGACCTCTGTTCGAGCATCCCTTCCAGGTCGTGCTTTCTTATGTAATGGTGCAAGCGCACTCTGCTGCTGTTGAGGCTTTCTGCGATCCCCAGCAACCGCGCAGCCTCGCGGATGTTCCCGCCAGAGATGATGTGCGCCCACAAGATCGCCCGGATCAGTTCGGTTTTGAGGAGCCTCGTCCTATGCCTCATCAAGAGTTTCCACGGTGTCTCCTTCCTCGGAACCTCATCCGGGCAGGTTGCCTCGACACCGTCTATGCATCCCCTCAGGTCCTCCTTGCAGATCACGTTCCTCGATGCATTGATCCATGCCGACAAGACGGCATTTTTCAGTTCCCTCACATTGTTCCTCCTCCAGTCGTGCAAGAGGAGGGTTTGCATGGCCGCCGGTTCTATCCCGCCGATGTGCTTGGGGATACCGTCGCGTCTGCGGGAATCGGATTCTCGGTTGAACTCCTGGATGAACTCTTTGACGAGAACAGGGATGCATTCTCTTCGCTCCCTCAAAGGGGGGACATTGATAGTGACGCTCGAGATACGGTAGTAAAAGTCGTGTCGCAACCTCCCGCGCCTGACCAGCCGGTGGGGGTCCTCGTTCATCGTGCATATGATCTGGAAATCGGCTTCGCGCTCCTTCTCGCCGGCACCGAGTCGTCTGAACGTACCCCGTTCGATAACGCGCAAGAGGTCCGACTGCACATCCAACGAGAGATTCTGCACATCGTCGATTACGAGCGTCCCCCTGTCGGCCATCTCGAAGGCCCCCGCCGTGTCCGTATAGGCTCCGGTAAAAGCGCCCCGGGCGTACCCGAAAAGAGCCGCCCGTGCCATGTCGCCCGATATCTCGGCCTTGGAGAACACGTAATAGGGCTTGTTCCCTCTGCTCCCCCTGTTGTGTATGGCCTGCGCGACAAGTTCTTTGCCCACGCCGCTTTCTCCAACGATGAGGATGGGTCGAATCAGGCCGCTATCGCATACCTGCTCGATGCGGTTCATGAGATCCCACATCACCGTGCTGTCGCCGATAACGCCGGGGAACCATTCGAGCCGCCTCGGGGCGGCGGAGCATGCCAGCAATTGCTCGGAGACGTGTTTCTCTATGAGTTCACCCACCACCATGCGCCAGCAAGGCCGCTCCAACTTGTCGATCCATTTGTCGACGCCGGCTTCGTTCAACAGGCTAAAAGGGATGGAGCGACTGTCCGCGGGAATGCCCGTTACCAAGGCCCTCAGAATCAGCGGGTGCCGGGTGCGCACCTTCTTGAGAAAGTGCAAACCCGCATAGGTGTCGACCGGACCGCCCTTGTGGGCAGGCATGCGGCTGTCGCACACGATCACGCATATCTTCTGCGACTCGATGACATGGTGCGCCTGTCCAATGTCCCCCACGGATACCACGCTGTAGACGCCCGCGCACTCGCTCTCGAAACACGCCCGCTCTTCTTTGTCGTCGTCGACATAGAGTACTGTGTGTTCCCTGTAATCGACGCCGTCCATAGGCCCCTCCGAATACCAGAAACGACCCACCCCTTCGCCCGGATGAACCCGTTCAATGAGTCTGTCTATGTACGTCGATGAGTGCCCGAAGCGTATCGCTCCATTCCTCGTCTGTGAGGACCTCCAACTTGTCGATCAACACGTTGATGTCGGCATCTCTCGAAGGGTTGGGGTGTATGCCCTCCTTGCTCCAGCCTGTCACGAGAACCCTCAGGGGATGCGTGTCGATCCCCTTGATACGCCTCAAGAAGGTCACCCCCGCCTGTTCGTCTTCAGGCATCTCGGGGGTGTCCCTCATCTTGTTGTCGGAGATCACAACGCAATACGAACACCGCTGCGCCTTGATGAGGGCCTCGGACGGGAACGATTCCGTCTCGAGGTGAAACGCATGCCCGAGCCGCCTGAACAGCGCGAGAAAATCGTCCTCGTCGTCCACCACGAGTATGGGATAGTCCTTGTAATCACGGAATTCCATAGAGGGCCTTCTCGCCGCCGCCTACGCGCACCCTACAATACGGGAGTTCGATAGAGACCCGTGTGCCCGACTGCCGTTTCTCCGGCGTGAACTCGGCGGGAGCCCCGTATCTTCTCCTGTGAGTCCCGCCCTTGCTCGTGATCTCCATGTTGCCGCGGTGGCGAAATATGATCTCCTTGCACATCAACAACCCCGTACCGGCGCCCTCGCCGCGCCATGAAGGCCGCATCCTCAACTCGAGGGAGAAAATATCCTTGAGAATATCCTCGGGGATCCCAGGCCCGTCGTCCTCTACGTCTATCCTGACGAAAGGCCCGACCGCGCACGCAGACACCTCGATCCTCCCGCCCGAGTGTTTCATCGCCCTCGCCGCATTCATAAAGAGGTTGGCCATCACCGAGGTAATCTGTAAGGGGTCGAACAGAAAAGGCTCGATTGGGGCACCGTTCTCTGAGAATGCCATCCGGACCGACGGGTAGAACAGAGCCACCCTCTCGCCCCACGCGCTGTGTATACAGGCAGCGATGTCCGCCTCCATCAGCCCCGGCTCGAGCTGCTCCATATGGGCCAAGTCCCTCAAGTACGTCACATAGGTCCGCGTCAGCGTGGACGCGGAACGTATCGTCTCGACACCTTCTTGCAGGGCTCTGAGTGTATCTGCAGTCGCTCTGTTCTGCACCGCAAGCTCTATGTTCCCCGCTATCATCGATGAGGCGTTGATGATCTTACGGACAGGGGACGATATGAGATGGGAGAGATCCTTCAGCAGCGAAGCCACCGAAGCAAGGGACTCGCGCCTCAACCTCTCTCCGTAACTGCGGTTCAGTCTCTCTTGCATCTCTTGGTACTGGTCCGCCCTCTCTATCGCCAAAGCAAGTGCGTGGAAAATAGACCGCACGAAATCCTTTCCCTCATGTCCGAGGATGATGGGCAGCCCGAGCTTGTCGCACATCCAAAACCCGATCACATGGTCAATCGTGTAGAGAGGGATTGCCAAAAAGGGCCTCGAGCCCAGTGCTTCGATCACCTGCACGATCCTCGGATTGGCTATTTCTCGAAGTGCCCCGTCGATATATCCCATGAGCACGTGGCCTGTGGTTCTTCGGAGGCCCGCCACGCTCACGATGTGGCGTCCCTCGAGGAGGGCGTCACAAAGGGCACATCTGCCCGTCAGATCTATCTTGGGCTCTACGGAGGCGACAATGGTATCCCATACTTCTTCGGGAAGCGTTCTGTCCAGAACGGCGGCCTTTTGATCCGGAAGCATCCGGAAAAACAGGGCGCGTGTGAAGCCCAGCTTCATCTTGAGTTCATTCAGTACCACCTCGATCAGTCTCGACCGTTCGAGTGCCGAGTTGAACTGGGTGATGGCAGCGGCCAAAATGGACTGAAACCTGAGATTGAGCAAATTGACGATACGGAGAGAGGCGATATTGGTCAGGAGTTCAAGTCGCTGGCAATCCTGGGGCCTGAAGTGGGTTCCGGACGAGCGATCGAGGTACAAAAGCCCGATGAGATCCCCTGCCTTGACGGGAAGACACATCGCCGAAAGTGGCCCACCTCTTGCAGGGGCTTTTCCCTCCCCCGCCATCGAGTCTATGGCCGTACGGCAGAGGATCACTGGCCTGCCCCTCGCGACTACATCCCGCATAACCGACCGCATCGGCTCTGGCCCGGCGTCTGGGTGCAGCGTGTCCTGATCGAAGACCAGCGAATCGTAGATGTAGCCGCCCTGTTCCTCCTCGCCCTCGTTCGATATCTTGATGTAGTTTAGTTTCTTTTCTGCTAACAATACATCTTGCAACAAAACTAGGACCCCTCTCTCTGCCCTTGCCTCGTCCAGGGCGAGCTGTAGGAATGTCTTGAGGAGTTCCGGCAGATTGTCACACGCGATGAGGCGCTCGATCGTCTCGATCATACCGACCGGTTCCTCAGGGGGGAGGGCCTGAAAGCACAGCCCCCGAAAGCTGATTGTTCTTGGTCCTAGGAGCACATCGGACTAGGAGATTCTCCTTGCAAGCCTCTCTATGATATCGAGCCTCATGATCCTGCGTGTGAAGACCAGTGCCACCAGAGGGAACAGCGGAAAACAGAGGAAAACGTAGCTGTAGTCGGCCAGGGCAACATGAGTTTTCAAGCTGAAATACGTCTCGCCGGCAAGCTTGTTTTGGACGAACCCAAGAAGCAGTGCAAGACCGAAACTCGCCATTGTAGCTATCGACCCCATGAAGAAGACTTCGACCATCAAGATTCTGGCAATGTGCCCTCTCTCAAAACCCATGGATCGCAAAATAATGAGATCCCTTTCTTTCTCGAGAATACTGAGCCCCATCGTGGTGAAGAGAAAAATCGGCCCCAGGGCCATCACCATCGCAAGCACACCTGTGATGCCGGCCCTGTAACTGGCGAGAAACTGGTCGATAATTTTTTCTATATCTTTTTTGAGGGTAATTCTGGAGACCATTTCGTTCGAATAGAGAGTTCGCTCGACCTCGGCGAAGCGCACCGTTTTTTGCACCCAAGCGCCGGTGTACTTGTCTGGCTTCAGCAACAGCCGCTGTGCAGTAGCAATCGGCACGTACGCGTACTCGATCGCTATGCTCACCTCGTCCACGATCCCAACAAGTTTCAAGTCGTGCCGGCCGTCCGGCGTCTCCATAACGATCGTCTGACCAACTGTAAGGGGCGCCTCTTTCCACAGATTCCTGTTCAAGATCACCTCTGGCGCGTCGTTGCCTGAAAAACCTCTCCCCTCCACCACCTCCAGATTCCTCATTGTGCTGCTCGCATTCAACCCTATGACCTGGGCAAAGCTCCACATCCCGTTCACCATCAGGCGGGCCATGCCCTTGATGTAACCCTCATAGTGTGCAACACCCGCCTTGGGCAAGAGTCTGGCAATGTCCTGGTCCTCAACGGCTGTGCTGAAGTCCAAGATAAGATCCCACCGGTCCTGATCGTAAAAGTCCCTCAAGGTACGGTTCGTCGAGGTCAAAAGAATGTTGAAAGAAACTGCGAGTGCCAATGCGAAGGCCACAGAAACGATTGTCACAACGGTAAGATTCCGGCGCCTCAACATTCCCCGGAAGGCGTATTTTGCAAACAAGGATCTGTTGATGAATGCCCAACAGGTACCGAGTAAAGAAGACCATCGGGTTGGCAGCGGGCCAGGCGTGTAGCCGCTTTTCTTGGCGACACGGCGGAACGACGGTTTCCAAAGCCCGACAGAAGCGCACAAGAACGCCGCAAAGGTAACGACGATACCGTATGCAATGCCGCGCAAAGGAAAGCCGGGCGCGTACACGAAGCGAAGCTCCGGAAACTCCAGGTGCTTCGCGAAGTTGACGGCAAAAACAGGGTCGAGCAAAAAGGAGCCACAGAATCCAGTGACCGAACCAATAATGAGATAGAGGATCACCATCCTGAAGAAGTACCAAATGACATCTCTCGACGAGAAACCCAGCGCACCAAGCACCGCAGTCTCCATCCTTCTTTCTTCGATCATTCTGTACAGATTGATGAAGAGGATGACGAAAACCACGATGATCATCACGACCGAAGCGATCGGGCCGAATTTTCTTGCGAACGTGTAGCCTCCGCTAATGATTTTGTAATCGAGTGACTCCCGCTGCGGAAGGAAGGCTAGCAACTGCCGGGCTGGGAAACGGCTGCGTATTTCTTCTTCCAAGGATTGGGCATCGGCGCCTTCCTCGAAAGCAAAAGCGAGGTTGTTGAACAAGGGGTAGCCGAATACCCTCGTCACTTCCCTCATGTCGGAAAAAATAACCCCCAGGCTTCCCTTTGCCGTGAGCAGGAGGCTCGGGTTTGCCGAAGGGTAGAGAAACTCAGGGCTGAGGACCACGCCTTTGACCTCGAGTTCTGTTTCGTTCCCGTAAAGGGTCAAGACAAGGCGGTCGCCGACCCCAAAACCATGGGCTGACGCCATCGTTCTGTCGATGAGCACTCTCGGGACGGGCGAACCATTGTCCTCCTCTGCGAGGCCGCTCCCTTCGAGGATCTTGAGAGTGTTGACCGGCACCCCCTTCGAGAGATTGTCGTATATGACGTACACCGGCAGGCTGTTCCCGTTCTGGAGGAGGACGCTCCCCGGGGCGAACAGCCTCTTCTTGGCTATCCTCACCCCGGGGATGTCGTCCACCCTCGGCACCTCTTCTTCTGTGGACGGCTCGACGAAGATCTGAAGGTCCGCAAGATTGAGATCCCTGCAGATCCTCTTGTACGAGTACTTGCCGGATTCGATGGCCATGTAGTAACCGCCGTAGTATGCCACCCAAAAGGCAATGGCCACGGTTACCGCAAGCCCCCGAAGCTTCATCTGCTTGAAGTCGCGCCAGACCTTGAGACTGAGCTTCGTCATGACCTCTGGGATCCCTCAAACGCCACGGAAACGCCTCCCGGCGATCCTTTCGTCATCCGTCCCCTCTCGCACACCATCGGGTCCCGGTCCCCACGGCTCACGCACCCATGAGTCTCCCCCTCGAGAGATAGTAGACCTTGTCGGCAATCTGGGCGAGACTCTGGTTGTGCGTCACGACTATGAACGTTGACTTGATATCCCTGTGGAGCGACATCATGACCTCGGCGATCCTCATTGCGTTTTCCTCGTCCAGGTTCCCCGTCGGCTCATCGGCCAGCACCAGTCGCGGCCCTTTTACCAGGGCCCTGGCAATTGCGACGCGCTGTTGCTCGCCCCCAGAGAGGTGTTCGGTAAATGTGTCCGCCTCACCCAGAAGCCCCACCTTCTCAAGGTAACTGAGAGAGAGCTTCCTCACCCCGTCACCCCTCCGTCCTGCGGCCTCGAGCCCGAGTTCCACGTTCTCTGCGGCTGTCAGATTGGAAATGAGGTTGAAGAACTGGAACACAAAACCGATCTTCTCCCTCCTGATCTGCGAGAGGTCCGATGCCTTGACCTTGCTCAAGTCGACCCCGTCCACCCACACCTCCCCTGAGGTCGCCCTGTCGAGACCGCCGATGATGTTGAGGAGCGTGGTTTTCCCGCACCCGGACGGGCCGAACACAACGACGAACTCGCCTTCGGCGATCGTCAGGTTCGCACCTGTCAACACCTTTCGTTCCACCCTCCCGGAAAGGTACGACTTGTGCACATTCCGGATATCGACAATCGTGCGTTTGGCGGCTGTATCCATGTGTCACCCGCAGAGGTAGGTTCGATGATATGAAGATATACGGGAAATAACGCAGCCTATACTAGAAACATTCTCTTGCCCGTGTCAAGATTTTTTTTCGAGGCTGGCGCATTTCTTGCCCCGACCCACCGTCTTGTACGCCCACGGTAGGCTAAGCATATTGTGTGCCCACACTTGAATAGGCGCCCTTTCTTGGATCTGCCCGATATGGTAGGAGTTTTGAAGTCTCGGCACACTGCGTCGAAGATCAAAGTGTAAAGAGGATCGTACACCTCGCCCCTGAATGTGTATCCTTATCGTTACACTGGTGGCTCGAATCAACCTCGAACACGAGCGCCTTTTGGCCTCGGTAGCCCCCCTGCGCCCCATTCAATCAACCGAAGGGGCCGGTGAGGAGACCACGCACAGAAGCCAGTGCATGCGAGCGCTTGACTCTTAGTACGTCTTCGAATAATATAGACTGTGAATAGTACCCTGCCGTACCTTGTGGCACACCCATTCTAAGGAGGGGATCATGGCTGCTGAATACCTCGTCGACTTCCGTGATGTACAGTTTGTGCTCTACGAACAACTCGGCATCGAAAGGCTCTGCCAGTACGAAAAATTCAAAGAATTCAGCAAGGACGTCTTCGACATGGTCCTCGAACAAGGACTCAAATTCGCAAAGGAAGTCCTCGCGCCCATCAACCCCATCGCTGACAAGGAAGGGGCCCGCTTCGACAAGGGCAAGGTCACGTTTCCCAAGTGCTTCCACGACGCTTATCAGAAGTTTTGCGAAGGCGGCTGGATCGGCGTCTCGAGCAGTCCCGAGTGGGGCGGGCAGGGACTCCCCGCCGTTATCGGCATGGCGACTTCCGAGTTCTTCACAGGGGCATGCGTGGCTTTTGTCATGACGCCGGGCCTCACCCACGGCGCTGCCCACATGTTCGAACATTTTGCCTCAGAGGATTTGAAGAAGATCTTTCTCGAAAAAATGTACAGCGGGCAGTGGGCCGGCACGATGTGCCTGACCGAGCCCCAGGCAGGCAGCGCGGTCGGCGATGTCAAGACCATGGCCGTAAAGGACGGCGACGTCTACAAGATCTCAGGCACCAAAATTTTTATCACCAGCGGCGAGCATGACCTCACCGAGAATATTATCCACGCCGTGCTCGCCCGCACGCCCGACGCCCCTCCCGGCATAAAAGGCATCAGCCTTTTCATCGTGCCCAAGTACCGGGTGAACCCCGACGGAAGCATTGGAGAGTTCAACGACGTCCGGTGCGGGAACATCGAAGAGAAGATGGGGATACACGGCTCCTCCACCTGTACGCTCAACTTCGGAGACGACGGCAAGTGCATCGGCTACCTCGTCGGCGAGGAGCACAAGGGCATAAACTACATGTTCATGATGATGAACGAGGCGAGGCTTGGCGTCGGCATGCAGGGGCTTTCCATAGGGAGCGCGGCCTACCAGCAGGCGCTCAAGTACGCAAAGGAACGAATCCAGGGCGTGGATATTCGCACCATGAAGGACCCCAACGCCCCCCGGGTGGCCATCATCGAGCACCCTGACGTCCGCAGGATGCTGCTCTTCGGCAAATCGGTCACCGAGGCCTGCCGGGCAATGATACTCAAGACGGCCTACTACAGCGATCTCGTCAAGGTGGTCGAGGACGAGGCGGAAAGGGACAAGTATCAAGGATACATAGAACTGTTCACTCCGTTGTGCAAGGCGTACGGATCGGACATGGGGTTCGAAGTCGCGGTCAAGGCCATTCAAGTATTCGGGGGCTACGGGTATTGCAAGGAGTACCCGGTCGAACAATACGCACGGGACGTCAAGATCTCGTCAATATACGAGGGGACGAACGGCATACAGGCACTCGACCTCCTGGGCAGGAAGATCGCGATGAAGGGCGGTATGCTCTTCATGAACCTCATTACGGACATCAACGCGTTCATTGAGGCCAATCAATCGAACGCCGCCCTGGCTCCTTACCTCCAAGCCCTGGGCAAGGCGAAGGATACCCTGGCCCAGGTGACCATGGCGTTCCAGGGAAAGAGCATGAGCGGCGATATGCTCTATCCGGTCTCCCATGCCACCCCTTATCTTCAGATGTTTTCCGAGGTTGTCTCTGCATGGCTCCTCCTCGAACAAGCGGTGATCGCGCACAAGAAGCTCGAGGAGATCTTCTCGGAAAAAGGCGCCAAGGACGAGGCCTCTAAGAAGAAGCTCATCCAGGAAAACGAGGAGGCCAAGTTCTACGCGGGCAAGATCTCTTCGATGCAGTTCTACGTGACACAGATCCTCCCCGACGTGGATGCGAAGGCGGCCTCTATCATGACCGAGGACCGCACGGTGCTGGAAGCCGTCTTGTGACGGTGAGGAGTGACGACGCAGGCGCACACGCTTCTCGACCTTGAAGGACGACAAAGGCAGAGACGCCCGTCCGCGGCGTCATCTGCCTTTGTTTTTTTCTTTTTGTCGCATCTCCAGTGAAGAACCCGCATCTCGCCCGGAACACGCTTCACGCCACCGCCCGGCCAGAAAGGCCGACCGGGGTAGTCCACCGAGCACACTGCACCGAAGAGCAGGTAGGTAGGCGCGGGTCGGGATGGCTCCAACGACAAAAGGCGCACTGGCTGGTTTTCCCAGGCCTACAACAGACTCCACTCCCAAATCCCAAAGGGCAGTTGCCGTCACAGCACGGATGCCGGTCGGCCCGCAGTCCGAGTCTTTGCATTGCCTTTACAAAAGGCTTCCTTCTGAACTACGCTAAGAGAAAGAGGATGCTCGTACCCTCCCTCCCCGACTTCCTCGACGGGCCGACTGAAAATGAGCAGGAGGAACTCACTGCCCGCTTGGCTCCGATGTGCTGTTCTTTGCTTCGTGGCAGCTGTTGGATTCTTGGCCTACCGTGCCCTCAGCCATTATGAGGTCTTCTGCGTCGATGTGTCCCAATTGCGCATGTACTCGACCCCCGGGAGCGGCGGGAAATTCCTCTTGGTCCTTCGCCAGGGCGATCAGATCGTCTCCCAGGGCAGGGATACCTTCAGGGAGGGATCCCGTTGGGTCAACGTGGTCCACCTTCTCAGGCACAGCGCCACTCGGCCGGAAGACGCCCGTGTGGGGTGGGTTTCAGCCCAGTCCTCCGGGTCGGACAGACCCTTTTTGAAATACGAGCAGGGGTTTTTCAAAAGACAGGTAGCCATAAGAAACGTATTGAAATGGAAGGCCCTCGTTCACGCCCGCTCTCTGGTGCAATCTTACCCTGTGCTCCAGCGCATTCTGCGACACAATCCTTACCACGTGGACAAGATCCTCCACATTCTGGCCGCCATCGGGCTTTCCACCGGGGTCTTCCTGGCTTTGGCGGCTGCGAACGGAGCAAAGTGGCCGACGCTCATGGGAACGTTTCTCGTGACGAACCTTTTCGGCCTCGTCAACGAGATCTTGGATCAGTGGACACACACCGGCGATTTCGAGTTGAGGGACATGTACGCGAACCTTGCAGGATCCATCGTCGCCGTAGCCCTGTTTTTCCTGTGCTGGTCTGCACTGGAAAGGGGGTATATGCTTCGAGGCGCACATCGGGAGGCGTCTGTTTCGAAGTAGCCCCACCCACCTACAAGACGATTTTTCACGGACCTCTCCGGCGATTCCCGTAAACCGTGCCGATCAGTGCATCCGTCACAGAGGTCGAGGAACGCCCAGCCCTCTCTGCTCGCACCACTCCTTGAGCTCGCCGGTCAAGACAACGGGGGTTTGCTTGAGTTCACCGATATTTTTGCACCCGCACAGATACATCGCATAGGTGAACTCCTGCTTCAGAGTATCTATGTAGCGCTCGACGCCCGAAGGTCCTCCATGGGTCAAGATCTTGAGAAATGGGAGCGCGATCCCGCAGACGTCGGCACCTAGGGCTATCGCCTTGGCCATCTCCAAGCCGTTCCGCACGCCGCCCGTGGCGATCAAGGGGAGGCCGACGCGTGCTTCCAAAATGGAGGCTGCTGTAGGGATCCCCCAGTGTCTATACACCGAGGAATCCTTCCCTGATCTGAGGCTGTCGACGAGCACCCAGCTCGTTCCACCGACCCCCCCCACATCGATGGCACTCACGTGCGCTCGTTCGAGACTCTGGGCGGTTTCCCGGCTCATGCCGTTACCCACCTCTTTGGCGATCACCGGAAAAGGGGCAGAGCGGCAGAAGCCTTCGAGCACGGCGAGACACCCTGAGAAATCGTTGTCCCCCTCGTGCTGGAAAAGTTCTTGTGCGGGGTTGATGTGCACGCAGAGGGCGTCCGCTTCTATGGCGCTGACGGCACGACAAATGCGCTCTTGGGGATATCGTTTGAGGGCCGTAATCCCGATATTCCCGAGAAGCAGAATGGTAGGAGCATACTCGCGCACGCTGAAGGTGTCTGCCAGTGCCTCGTTCTCGATCATGGCCCTTTGGGACCCGACGCCGAACGCGACCCCCTTTTTCGCCGCCGCACGGGCCAGTTCCTGGTTTACCCTCTTCGCCTCGGTGCATCCGCCGGTCATCGCGGCTATGAGAAGAGGGAATTCCAGTCTCTTGCCCAGGAAACGATGCGAGGGGTCCACCTCGCTCAGATCGAGTTCGGGAAGAGCCCGGTGCACGAGATGCACGTGCTCGAAAAGAGTGCTGCCGACCTCCACTGCCTCTTCCAGGCAGATACGCAGGTGATCGATCTTCCGCAGTTCGGTCATGTCCATGCCACTCACCGTCCCCCACCGGGTAGGTTGCAGGTCTATCCCCGGTAGCAACCGAAGAAAAGTCTCGCCATGATCGTAAGCCACACCACGCCGAAGACCACCCTGAGCTTCATCCAATAGGCATCGGGCTCCTGGTCCGTGCGGAAAAGGATCGGGAGCAGAAGAATGACGCCTTGATACTCGTGCAGAACGGCTACGGTGTAGAGCGCAGCGAGAACGAGAATCGCGCGCAGGAGGAGGAAAGCCTTCGGAATGCCGATAACGATCGGGGTGGTCTTCAAATTGTACTTCTTGTCGAACTCGTAGTCCCTCACGCACTGGACGATCTCGAACGAGGCCGTAAAGAGT
>Ga0272448_1002319_pt1 | contig 24069 bp, 23 predicted proteins | sample YNPCB0191_FD_202220 | JGI IMG/M metagenome (GOLD analysis project Ga0272448, IMG submission 202220) | Hot spring sediment microbial communities from Yellowstone National Park, WY, United States - YNP-CB-019-1 | ecosystem: Environmental > Aquatic > Thermal springs > Hot (42-90C) > Sediment... | reverse complement strand
GCATGAAAAAGCCCTGAATCGGGAATGCCGGTCACACCTTGAAGATGGACGGTTTCTCTTCTTGCCTGCAGTTGACCACTTCGAACTCTGGCTGAAGCGACCTCAACGCCATCCACTATGGAAGCGGGATTGCTAGTGTAGATCCAGAGAAAAGCGCAGATTTGTAAGTCTGAGTTCGGCGGCCTAAGTTGGCTCACTTCTCCTGATCGGTTAATCTGAATAATCTCACCCGGGCCCAAAAAACGATCTAACTCATAGCCCAAGTTGGAAAAAGCACAAGTCTCGGTTGCCACGGCTAAAGAGCCGTGCTTTTTGGCCAAAGCCAGCGGTGTCCGACCTAAGCTATCCCGGGCAGCAATTAGGCCATCTTTGGCGATCATCACTACTGAAGCTGAACCTTGAATTGCCCGCCAGGCTTTCTCCAGACCGTCGATTAAGTCGGTTCCCTGGCTGATAAGCTTACCGAGCAGCTCAATCATGTTGATCTGACCGCGACTCATCTCCACAAAGCTGGCGCCCTGCCTAATGAGATAGGTGGCCAACTGGCGTTGATTATTCACCAAACCGACTGCCGCCACTGCTATTTGGCCAAAACGGGCGTTCATCAGAAGCGGCTGGGGGTCAAAATCAGAGATAGCACCAATCCCCAACGGACCACCCATTTCCTCAAACTTGGGATCAGCCAGAAAACGTGGCCTGAATGGTTGAGTTTCAATACTGTGGATGCTTTGACGGAACCCCCGTCTCGGATGCCAAGTAACTAAACCACCCTGTTCAGTGCCCAGATGTGACTGATAATCCGTCCCCAAAAGCAAATCCCGTCGACAATTGCCGTCACCAACCACGCCAAAGACACCGCTCATTTCTTACTCTCCTTTGGGCACTCAAAAAAGAGCGCCTGATTTTCCGCCAGCTAGCGGATTGAGGTGCTCCCTTTTTTACATTAACAGCTAATTTTTTTATGTCAATGCCCCGCCGTCAGAATTCCATTTGAGAACAGCGATCTTGCCCGAGGAGAGATTTGAACTCTCACGATCTTGCGATCACACGGCCCTGAACCGTGCCTGTCTACCAGTTCCAGCACTCGGGCACAGGCTACTCAAGTCAATCATTTTACTTTTTGACTCTCTTAGTCTCATTATACCAAGAAGCAACATTTAAAAACCGGTCAGCCTCATTGGTCCCCACAATATAATCAATGCCAAAAATCTTCTTTGATATATGATAATAATAATTTTGATGTTCAACCACAAACATAGGAATTTCCGCATCTAAAATTTTCTCAAAGGCAGCATAATCCTCTTCTCGTTTTTTAAAATCAAATTCCTGACGCGCTTCCTCTAGAAGTCTATCTGCCTGAAGATTTTTGAAATTTGATAAATTCATACCATCTTCCTTAATTTGTGAGGAATGCCAGAAAGGATAAGGATCAGGGTCTTCACCGTAATCTAAACCATATAAAAGCAAATCGTAGTCACGTTTGGGAATAGTTGTTTTCTGCAAAGTAACATTATCCTTGACATCCAAGGTTATCTTGATGTTGTTTTGGTTCCACTTATCAATCATTTTTTTGGCAATTTCTAGATTTTTGGGGCTGTCGGAGGTGACTAATCTAAGATTTAATTCTTTGTTAATTGGCCGATTTTCCTTCAGGGCCTCCCTCACATTTTTGTCCTGTAAAGCGGGACGGGAAAGATTAAAAAACAAGATTAAATCCCGAGGCAAACTCATCTCGAACCTTGAAAAACCATCTATCTGGACAAGATCATTGGGCAAACCAAAACCATCAATATCGCCCCTCTTCGCCGCTTTAATAACCTCATCTTGATTGCTATAAAGCTTAATTATAATGGTATTAAGATAGGGTCTGCCGTCGTAGTAATTTTCATTGGCCGCCAAGTCCACCTCATTTTTGCTCTCTTTGGCGATTCGATAAGGACCATAGGGGAAAATGGGGGCGGTCGAAGTATAGAGGAAAGGACTAAATGGCTGTTTAAAAGTGAATCTTAAGATCTGAGGATCGCTCGTGGAAATATCAATATCTTGCCAGATATTTTTGGCTAAGATTTGACTGGCCAAATCCTGACTGTTGAAACCGTCTCTTAAATGAAATTCATAAACTTTACCGTCATTTTTAATTTCCCATTTATCAGCAATATCCCCCACAATATTTTTATCTTTATCGTACTTGGTCAAACCAGCGTTGACCAGGCGGGCCAGATTTTTATCAATATCTTTGCTTTCGCCGACTAATCCCTCCCGGAATTGACCGCCAGGCGCCGCCACCAGTTTAGTTCCCCCAAGCCAAGAACAATAACTTAGCCAACCACTGCCAAAAATAACCACTCCGAAAAGACACAAAAGCACTATCTTCTCTAAACGGCTAAAAACTCTCGGCAGAAATTTTAATGATTGGAAGCTATCTTTCCAAGGATACCCTTTAAGATAACTCAAACTAAATATTTTTTTTATAAATTTGAAAGTGGGTAATTTCATATCTAAAAAAATTTCGTCAAACTAGTATCAGCAAAATCATACCAGCAAATTAACAATACTCAAGATTCCAAATAAGAGAGCTAAAATAATAGTCAAATAAAAGAGAAATTTTTCGGCGCCCCGACGTGAACGATAGACTGAACCTTCTCCCCCAAAGGCTCCGCCCAGGGATGTTCCTCGATGCTGCAGGAGAATAGCCAGCATGAGCAAAACTGCCAGCCCAATTTGGACAATCATTAAAATTTGTTTCATTTTTTCTTTCGGCTTGGAGGCGTCGGTGGGAATCGAACCCACGTATAAGAGTTTTGCAGACTCTTGCCTTACCTCTTGGCTACGACGCCTAGTTAGCAAATGAAATGGAGCGGGAAACGGGATTCGCACCCGCGACCTCTTCCTTGGCAAGGAAGCGTTCTACTGCTGAACTATTCCCGCTTAAAATGATAGATTCTCTTTTACTTCTCTGCAAGAATTGAACCATCGAATAAGTGTCGATGTAAGTTTATTTTAGCAAAAATCTCTTGTCAAGACAATGGAGTTATGGGATAATGTTTATAAGACAAGATGAGCAAAAAAGATAAATCCAAATTTCGTAAAAGGCTTCGGGCGGAAATTCTCAAACAGATGAGTCAATCTCAATCAACCCAAACCGCGCCCCCGGTTACGGCGGCGGTCGCGCCAACATCCCCGCCGTCTGCAACTCGAGCCGAAGTCAAACCCATGAAAACCAGCCCCGCCCTCGCTCCAGGAGCGGGGTTACAGGTTGAAGCGTCTTCCGATACATTACAACTGGTCCGTCATGACCTTAAGAAATCGGCCATTATTATCGGCTTGATTATTATATCAATAGTAGTTCTCTATTTTGTCGATCAAAAAACCGGCATTTTACTCCGCCTCGGTGGGCAAATCTTCAAAGTCCTCCATATTGGGGCGTAAAAGTTGATTTCTAAATCCAGTTAGGTTATTTTTTAATTGCTTGCAAAATCACCAAACAGGGGGTGTACCCGTGGCGTATAGTCATCACCGGTTTATGGATCGGATGGAACCGATCATTGAGGCGATTGATCCTCGGGTCAATGAGGCAGGTAAACAAATCAGTCAAGTTGTCTTTGAAGAAATCTTAAGCAAGATTCCTTGGCCATCGTTCGAACTCTACGAAAGAGCCACCAAATGCTGGCAAGATTGCAACGGTCAAGATTGGTATCATCGTCTTCTGCACGAAAGAAAAAGAAACTCCAACTTCCCACCAATCTTTTGGCAGTTAAATCAGGTACAAATATTCCTCTCTTGCTATCGACTTTTGAAACGATGGAATTTCCAGGAGTTCGCTCATCTACCGGAGAGGATAATGGCTTTTGTTATTCGTGACATCTGGCTTCGTCCGACCGAATATGCTCTGAACAACGAGGGGATGCTGGTTACTTGGCATCATGATGAACAATCAGGCAACGATACTTATTGCCCGATTGAGGAAAAGGATCTCTTCATGACCTGGTATATCCTCTATCCAGGAATCTGGCAGACATTCGGAATTCTATTAAGTGCGGCTAGCGAAGCGGGAATGGCTACACCATCCGATCTCGAGGGAGTCGCAAAGGCCATCGTCGCTATTTATGCTTCACCTCGTGATATTCCCTATTACGACCAGATCAGAAAAGCCCTCGATGGGGGTCAAGCTAGCACACTATAATTGGTCACCCATCTTCTTTCCGCCACCAGCCACACCGCTGGTGGCCTGCCCGCCATCGCTACGCTCAGGCGTTAGCAGGCGGGCTTTTTTAATAGATCGAATGTTCTTTGGGCCGATATTGGAGGGCTTCCGCGATGTGGCTCGAGTCAATATTTTTGGCTCCCGCGAGATCGGCAATTGTCCGGGCGAGTTTTAAAACGCGCGTGTATTGGCGGGCAGATAAATTGAGTTGATTGACAGCCGCCCGTAAGAGATCTTTGGATTTTTCATCAAGTCCGCAAACTTCTTTAATTTGTCGCGGCGAAAGTTCTGAATTAGTTTTCTTTTGACGTTTCATTTGAATTTGACGCGCTTTTTCCACTCGCGCTCTGACTTTGGCCGATTCTTCAGCTACTTTCTCATCGGCTAATTTTTCGTATTTGACGCGGGGAACTTCGATGTGAAGATCAATTCGGTCAAGTAAGGGACCCGAAACTCTCTTTTGATATTTTAAAATTTGATTGGGGGTGCAAATACAGGATTTGACCGGATCTCCCAAATAACCACAGGGGCATGGATTTTGGGCTGCCACAAGGATGAATTTTGCCGGGTAAGTAATTGATCCCTGAGCTCTGGAAACAGTCATCACCCCATCTTCAAGTGGTTGACGCAAGGCTTCCAAAACCGAACGGGGAAATTCGGCAAATTCATCCATAAATAAAACCCCGCGGTGAGCTAAAGTAATTTCCCCGGGTTTGGGATAAGTGCCGCCGCCCACCAAAGCAACATTAGAGGTCGTATGATGGGGCGAACGAAAGGGACGAATATTAACATAAGGTTCTTGATTGGAAAGTAAACCGGCAACAGAATAAATTTTGGTGACTTCAAGAATTTCCCCTTCGTCCAATTGAGGCAAAATGGTAGGAATTGTTCGTGCCAGCAAAGTTTTTCCGGCGCCCGGGGGACCGATCATTAAGATATTGTGGCCACCAGCGGCGGCAATTTCTAAAGCTCTTTTGGCTTGCTCTTGACCTTTAATATAAGCCATGTCGTATTCATATTTTGGCGGCGCCTGGATTTTAAATTTTTTATTATACGCGGGCAATGTTTTTTCATTCTTAAAATACAAAATAAGATCTTTTAAATTTTTTGCCGGCAGTATTTGAATTTTTTTAACCAGCGAGGCTTCGTCTTTATTTTCTTCTGGCAAAATGATGGTGGCAAATTTCTGAGCCAGCGTTGAAACTATTGGCAAAACGCCATTAATGTGGCGAAGATTGCCGTTTAGGGCCAGTTCACCGACGAACAATATTTTTCCTTCCACCGCCGGTATTTTTTCATCGGCAATCAAAATCCCGACAGCAATCGCTAAATCATAAGAGGGACCTTCTTTTTTAATATCCGCCGGGGCTAAATTGACTGTTATTCTTTTGGCCGGAAAATCAACACCGGAATTTTTAATTGCCGCCCTCACCCGTTCCTTTGATTCTTCAACCGCTTTGTCGGGAAGGCCGACAATTGTAAACGAAGGCAGTCCTTGAGAAATATCCACTTCCACTTCTACCGGCACCGCCTCCAGTCCCACCACTGCCGCCGAATTAACTTTGGCTAATGCCATAAGAGATCCTTTATTTTCATTATAACCTAAAATTCCTGCAAAATTTTAACCACTTTTTCGCCGTAAGGGGAGAGATGGTGTAATGTCATATTATCAAGCCGTCTCTTTCTCACTAATCCTGCAATTACTAATCTCCGCGTATGTTCAGCAATGGTTTTCAAATTACAATCCAATTTTTGACTAATCGCCAATAAAGTCATGTCTGGATTTTTCTTAATCGCTAAGAGAATTTCAATTCTCCAGTGATTAGCGACGCCTTTAAAAATTCGCTCCAGCGATCTAATACTTTTCATATTACTATCTTATCATAATTGAAATAATCTACTGACATTTTGACTAAATTCTTAAGAATTTAGTCAACTATCTGTTCGATCATTTTATTTTTGGGTTATCAATCAGGCTAGGGTTTGACTTAAAGATTACAATGAAAGTGAGCTGAGAGTTTGTTTACTTATTTCGATGGCAACACTTTTGACCCACCGCAGTATTAAGATGAAAAGATCATCTTTATCTTTAGGTTTGCCTCGCCGGATGTGGTAAAGACAACCAATCGAACAAATGCTAATCCAAGGATTTGCCTTTAATTCAGAAGGAAATTCTTTCCTGTGCTCTCGGAAGTCTTTTTGATATTCCTTAACACGCATTTCAATGAGATCTTTCCAAAGCGAGGCGAATTTTTCTTCGGTCCCAAGTTCTCTTAGCCAATTCCCATAACGACTATAAAGTTCGATGATTAACTCTTGATAGAATTCCACGGCATAATCTTTCTTTTTCTTTTGCGTTAAATTCGACATTGTTTCAAACATTAATATGGCTAAACAAATGCCAGTCGCCACTAATTCGTTAAAAATTCGGTCCTGTTCGACTTGGGCAATTTGATTAAATTTTATTTCTTCGCGAAAGTTATTCTGCCGAAAAAAAGCAAACGCCGATTTGGCAATCTTTTCCGTTAAAATCCTCGCCAATTCTTCTGGACTTCGGCGTCGCCCAAACAAATTAAAAATGCTCATGATTCTTTAATCTTAATTTGTGGTTTGTCCAAAAGGTCGCTTTCTAAAAACATCTGACATTCATCCAGGGCGATTTTTGAAAAAATTTTTAAATCAGGATCTGGTTCTTCAGCATATTTGGCTAAAATTTTCCAAGATTCAATATTCCCCCAATGAGCAAACACCAAGAGGGCTTTCTTCTTCTCTTTCATAGAGGATTGGCGATTAAAGAGAATTTTCCTCCATTTCTTTAATTGACGATGGGTCATTGGTATTTTCTCGGAAATCTCTTTATGCATCTCGATATATTCAAAATGAATCTTCCCCTCATCGGTCTCTGGATCAATCTTAGTAATCAATCCTTTAAGACCTTTCTTTTCCATCGCCTCAACTAATAAAGCCAGGTCTTCCTCACTGGTTATTCCAGAATTTAACAGTTGGATGAGTTCCCGTTCGGTTAAATCATCGGGGTCGTCGCCGTAGTCTGCGATCGGCGGCTTTAATTCTTCTCTTTGTTGTTTTTGAACTTCTAAAAATTTTTCATACGGACAAAGTCCATTTAAACATTGGTGGGGGAAATAGTTCCAAGCATCATTGATGATTCGGATTATTCTGTTTAACTTATTAATATTTTGGCCCTTATCAAAAGAAAAAATGATTCGGTTAAGATCATTGACATCAGTTTCATTATAAATGGCACTTTTAATATCTTCCAAAGTCAAATCGCTTTTAGTTTCTTTGATTAATTTCGAAACCGAAGATTCAATCTCTTTTCTTTTTTTTAAAATCTGTTTTCTGCTCAACTTCTCCATATTCACCTCCCAATTATTTAGATGATTAAGATAACAAGCTTAAGCTTGAACTACGGTTTACGCATTACAAACTTCTCTACTAACTTCTCGGCTTCTTCGTAGCGCGAGACCCATTTGATATCCGGGTTTTTCCGAAACCAGGTATCTTGGCGCCGGACATAAGCATGGGTATTAATTTTGATCTTACGAATTGCTTCCCCCAGTGTCATTCGCCCTTTAAGATAATCAATAATTTCTTTGTAGCCAATGGTGTTAAATGCCGGTAAATCTTGACGATATTTGGTAATCAAATGGCGTACTTCTTCGACAAGACCATTTTTAATCATCTGTTCAATCCGGGCGTCAATTTTTGAATACAAAGTTTGGCGATCCATTTTTATGCCAATGATTAAAGCGTCAAATTTTGGTTTTATTTTTCTTCCCCATTCGCTAAATGGCTTTTCGGAGAGCATTGTCACTTCCAACGCTCGAATAATTCGCCGTTTATTTTGGGGATCAATTCTTAAAGCTGCTTTTGGATCAACCTCTTTTAATTTTGCATACAATTTTTCTGTCGTAAATTTTTCTAGTTTATTTCTTAATTCTTCGCTTTCTTCTTTAAGCCCGGGCATCACATAGCCATACAAAACCGCATATAAATAGAGACCCGTGCCGCCGCAGAGAATCGGTAAGGCCTTCATTTGAAAATATTGATTAATTAAATTATTAGCCAATCGTTGAAAATCGGCGACACTAAATTTCTCAAACGGCTCGATGATATCCACCAGCTCTTGCTTAAAACTTTTATCTTTAGCCGTGCCGATATCCATTCCTTTATAAACTTGACGCGAATCAGCTGAGATAACCCTGCCATTGAATTTGAGGGCTAATTTTTTCGCCCATTCGGTTTTGCCCGAGCCGGTCGGACCAACAATGGCAACCAGTCTCGCCGAGCCTTGGCGGATAAGTTTTTTATTTTTCGACGACATTTCTCTTAATTATTTTGTAAATTTCCTCAGCGATCAAAAGGATTAACCCAATCAATATTGCTCTTATCCAAATAAAAGAGGGGAATGAATCATAAAGAAGATTTTTGTGGAAGAATTGAGTATAAACAAACAAGACCACTAAAACCAGCGAAGATAAAACCGAAAAAATTAACCATTTATTTTTCCAGAATGGATAGCGGAAGATTGTTGTGTTTGGAGATCTTGATAAAAAGACATTGAAGGCCTGAGCGATGACGAGTGTTGCCAACGAAGCGGTGGTGGCCGAGTGATACGAAAGACCTAAATTGCGGACAGTCGTAAAATTCCAAATTGCTCCTATACCCATCACTAAACCGACGAGCGTCAAATGGATAAACGATTCGCCGGTTAAAAGTTGGACTTCTTTGGACCGCGGTTTTGATTTCATCACCTCACCTTCGGGGGGCTCGCCAATTAATGACATTGACGGCAAGACATCAGTGCCTAAATCAATGGACAAAATCTGGACCGCGGTCAAAGGCAAGGGCAGACCAAAAATCATTCCCAAAACCACGGTCAAAAGCTCACCAAAGTTTGAAGAAAAAATGTAAAATAAAAATTTTTTAATATTATCAAAAATGGTCCGGCCTTCTTTGATGGCTTGGACAATCGTGGCAAAATTATCATCAAGCAAAACTAAATCAGCGGCTTCTCGCGAAACATCAGTGCCGGTTTTACCCATCGCAATCCCAATATCGGCTCGCTTTAAAGCGGGAGCGTCATTAACCCCATCACCGGTGACCGCGACAATTTCCCCCATTTCCATTAAATTATCAACAATCCGATATTTCTGTTCCGGTAAGGTCCGCGCAAAAATTGGTTCTTTTTGTAAGATGCTTCGAATTTCGATATCGGACATCAAATCAAGCCTGTCACCTTCAATCACTGGCTGCTGACTATTGTTATGAATAATCCCGACCATCTTAGCAATAGAGGTGGCGGTCAGAGCATTATCGCCAGTAATCATTATCACCCGAATGTGGCCTTGATGACAAGCTGCCAGCGCCTCTTTGATTTCTTTCCGAGGGGGATCGAAAATCGCCACTAATCCCAAAAAAATGTGATTATAAGCCAAGGCTAAAACTCGAAAACCTTCTCTGGCAAAATCTTTAAATTTAGCCAAAATTTGTGCTTTTTCTTCATTATTAATGAGACATTTCTCAATAATTACTTCCGGCGCCCCTTTAAGATAGGTAGATATTTGGCCACTATTATTGCGGTAAGTAACACTCATAAATCGTCTCCGTGAATTAAAAGGAATTTCCGCCACTTTTTGATTTTGATGACGGATTTTTTCCCAATCAATTCCTTGTTTTTCAACCCATCTTAAAAGGGCCAATTCCATCGGATCGCCGAATTCTTGCTCCTGGCTAATTTGAGCATCGGAACATAAAACAAAAATTTCCGTGATTAATCTTTGTCTTTCCTCTTCGTTAATTTCCGGATTTAATTTGTCCCAAATCTCTTTAACTTCCATTTGACCAGTCGTCAAAGTCCCGGTTTTGTCAGTACAGATTACGGTCACTGAGCCCAAAGTTTCAACAGAAACTAAATTTTTCACCAAGGCTTGACGACTGGCCAAGTTACGCGCTCCCAAAGATAAAGCCACGGAAATTGTCGCTGGCAGACCCTCGGGTACTAAAGCGGCCGCCACTGCAATTGAAAAAGTCAAAGCATCTAAAATATCGCGGCCAAGAAAATATTTATAAATCACCAAGGCAATAACCACCAGCGCCGCTAAAATGGCAATTCTTTTAGCCATCCGGCGGGTTTTCACTTGCAAGGGGGAAAGGCTTTTATCAATTTGGATTGTCTTTTGGGCAATCTTGCCAAATTCGGTTGCCAAGCCGGTACTAGTGACCACGGCCAAAGCCTCGCCATCCACCACGAGAGTACCCATAAACAGGCAGTTTTCTACTTCCACCAATGAGACATTATCCTGAGGATAATTTTTAACCGCTTTTGTTTGCGGTTTAGCCTCGCCAGTTAAAGCTTGATCATTGGTTTTTAAATCATAAGCTTCCAGGAGACGCAGGTCTGCCGGCACTTTATCCCCCTGGCCCAAAATGCAAATATCACCAGGGACTAAATAGCGGGAATCAATTTGTTTTTCTTCGCCGGCCCGCTTGACCTTAACCATTGAGGGCAAATATTTGGTCAAGGCTCTTAAAATTTTCTCGGCCTTGTATTCTTGCGAAAAACCAATGATGGCATTAATAAAAACAATAATTGATAAAATAATCCCATTGCGAAAATCACCCAAGATGAATGATAACAAGGCCGCAAAAATCAAAAGTAAAACCAAAAGATCCTCAAACTGATTAAAAAAAATCTGCAAATAGGGGATTGGCGTTTGCCGGGCAATGCTATTGGCGCCAAATTTGAAGAGTCGCTTCTGGGCTTCAAAATCCGTGAGTCCATCTTGAGACGATTCTAATTTTTGGAGGATTTCTTCACTCGTCCCCTGCCAAGGTTTTTTGATTATCTCCACTATCCCTCCCTAAATCCTGACTACTGTCGGAATCGGACGATCCGTCTTTGACGGGTACAGCCTTTTGAGTTTTTTTCTTGATTATTTCTTGCAACTTAAATACTGACCGCCCGGAAACTTTGTGTTTCTTTTTAGGCTTCTCTTGTTCTTTAATTTCTTCTTCTAAAGTATCTAAATCTTGATCCATATATGAGTATAAATTCGAAATTCGAAACAATATCTAATTTTTTAAATTCTAAACGTTTAAAACATTTGAATTTTGAATTTAGAATTTGTTTCGTGTTTCGGATTTCGTGCTTCGGATTTTTTATTTATCTTTCGACTTCAAAGGCGATTTTGACATTGGCATTCCAACCAACAATCCTTCCTTCTTCGGCTTTGGCAGTCCAACCAATAACATCAACCCCGGTAATATGACGGACAGTTTTGGCAGCTTCCGCCACGGCATTTTCCACCGCCTCTTGCATTGAATTTTCACTGGTGCCAATGATCTCAATAATTTTAATTGCTGGCATTTTGCCTCCCTTTATTTCCCCTCCCATTTAATTATTTCTGCCTTATTCGGATCTTTGTACCAATTCTCGACCGTTGATGGCTTTAATACCTTCTTTTTTCGGACATTTTAGGCCTCTTTAATCTGCCCGCGGAGGGATTTGAACCCCCACGTCCTTTCGGACACGTGGTCCTAAGCCACGCCTGTCTACCATTCCAGCACGCGGGCCTATTTTATAATTAGTCTATGGGTTTAGTTTTGGCGGCCGGACTAGTTTTATGTCAAAGATCAATTGTCCTCTCTACTTTTTCTTCCCTTAAAAGTGAATTTATCCCAAGCCTCAGAAAGACAATAAATCTGTCTTGCCAGAATATCATATTCCTTGATTAACTTTTCAATTAAATCTACTGCAATTCTGTAAATATCGCGAGCATGGCATAAACTTACAATCGTCTCATTAACTTCCGTCATCGCGTCGTCAAGATATTTTTGAAATCCCTGTCTCTGATGCTTTTTACCATATCCTTCAGCGATTAATCTTGGCACTGCCTTTGATGACCGTGATAATTGGTCTTTCAAATCAAATTTCTCGGATTCAGGCAACTTAGGAACGATCTCAGTCATTACAATAATGCTTAATCGGTATGACTTTTGATAAACTTCTAAATCCCGAAAGCTTGTAATTTTCTTTTCTTTATCTGTATTTATTGCCCCTCCTTGCCAAAACTAATTAGTCTATGGGTTTAGTTTTGGCGGCCGGACTAGTAACTAGCTTGGGTCAATCGTTTCTTATTAGACTAATGACTTAACCTTTTTACCCAGACCGGCGGCTCAACCCAAAACTAATAATCGATTATTCCCCCACTGTTACCAAATCTTTCAAATTCTCAAAAGTCTTATCGCCAATGCCCTTAATATTTTTCAATTCTTCAATTGACTTAAAACCGCCATGAGATTCACGGTAAGCAATGATATCCGCCGCCCGCGCCGGGCCAATACCCGGTAATTTATCCAGTTCAGTGGCATCGGCCGTGTTGATGTTGATTTTATCACTTTGGTCTTCTTTAATATTTTCCGTCCCCGCGATACTTTTTGATGAATTTTCTGAAAGTTGCTGACGAAGTTCCTCATTTTGTTGACGTAGTTCAGCAATGGTCTGATTTTCCTTGTTGATTTTTGTCCGATGGGATTTATCCCAACAAATAACCCCTGCGCCAGCAATGATAATCAAGACTAAAATGCCCCCAATGAGAAAACGATAACGATAAAGAAAATCATCCATAATTGTTTTAGTTTATGGGTTAAGTTCTAGCTGCCAGTATTGTCAAAAGTCTTAGTCATTGGTCTTTAAACCTGAACTATTAACCATACCGGCTGCTTAACCCTAACCTTTCTACTACTCAAGGTGTCTTTCGCTCTCAAACTCCTCAATTTTCGCCGCCAATTTCGGATATTTCTCAATTCCCTCCTCAATTATTTTTTCGGCCGCCGCTCGCGCCTTTTTCACTAACATTATATCTGACAAGGAGGCCATTTTCAAATCCGGCAGGCCTGATTGACGAATACCCATCAATTCGCCCGGCCCGCGAATTTCGAGATCTTTTTCAGCCAACTCAAAACCATTGTGACAAGAGACCATGGCTTGTAGTCTCTTTCTAATATTTTCCGACCAACTTTGGGCAAAGAGAAAACAGTATGATTGATGTTTGCCCCTCCCGACGCGGCCGCGAAATTGATGAAGTTGGGCAAGACCAAAACGATCGGCGCCTTCAATCATCATCACGGTCGCATTGGGAACATCAATCCCCACTTCAACCACGGCCGTAGAAACCAAAATATCCAGCTTGCCTTGATGAAATTTTCTCATCGTTTCCTCTTTTTCTTTTGATTTGAGCCGACCGTGAAGAAGACCAATTTTCCAATCAGGAAATATTTTCTGCGAGAGTTTATTGTATTCATCAATCACGCTTTTCCTATCCAAATCAAATAATTTAGCCCTTTTTAATTCTGGATTATCGTTTGGCATTTTGATTTTTACATTTTGATTTTCAATCAACGGACAAATGACAAAAATTTGCCGACCAGATTTTAATTGATCACGAATAAAATCATAAGCTTTTTGGCGATTTTGAGGGCTGATAATTTTCGTAATCACTTTTTGCCGGCCCGGCGGCATTTCATCAATAATAGAAATATCTAAATCGCCGTAGAGCGCTAAAGCCAGTGTTCGCGGAATCGGCGTGGCAGTCATCGAAAGTAGATGGGGAATAATACTGGTTGTTAGTTGCCGGCTGTTAATTGATTGTTTCCTTAAATGAGCTCTTTGTTTGACGCCAAAGCGATGTTGCTCGTCAATAATAATTAAACCCAAGCGCGGAAAATTAACATCTTTTTGCAAAATAGCATGAGTGCCGATAATTAAATCATCTTTTTCTAAATTGGTTTTTTTATTAGCCGAAGTCAGAAGACCAATTGTAATATTAAATGGTTTTAATAATTCAGCAACATTTTTAAAATGTTGATTGGCTAAAATTTCGGTTGGGGCAAGCCAAACGCTTTGGATATTATTTTTCGCCGCCACTAACACCGCCATCGCCGCGACGACTGTTTTCCCCGAGCCGACATCGCCCTCCAAAAGACGGTTCATCGGGCTGCGGCGCGCCAAATCGCAAATTATTTCCCAAGCGGCTTTGCGTTGAGCATTGGTCAGGCGAAACGGTAATTTTTCGACATAATTTCTTAATAATTCCTTGTCAATTTTAAGCGCTGGAGCGGTTATTTTTGAAAGGTCTTTTTTAATATTTAACATTCTTAGAGCAATCAAAAAAAGTTCATCAAAAGCCAGACGTTTTTTTGCCTGTTCCAAAGTCACGGGCTCATCAGGAAAATGAATATTTTTCAGTGCTGGCAATAATTTGATTAAATTTTCTCTGGCAATAATCTCTGCCGGCAGATAATCTTCAATCAATCTTCCCATTTGGGGCAAGAGGGGTTTTATCAATTTTCTTAAATATTTGCTCGTCAGGCCTTCGGTCTCCGGATAAACAGGCAGAATAATCGGTTCTTTTTCGTATTGAGAGACATTTAAAACTTTAATTTTTAAATTTCGATCATAAGCCACTTTGCCGGCGAACAACCACTCATCTTTGGGTTTTAAAATTTTCATCAAGAATGATTGATTAAACCAAATGGCTTTAATTTGGCCAGAATCATCGGCCAGCAGGGCCTCGATAATGCTCATCCACTTCCGCCGGGTTCGATTCTGCTTTATTTGTAAAATTTTCGCCTTAATAATTGTTTCTTCGCCAATTCGCAAAGAACTAATCGGACGCGGTCGCGAAAAATCATCCCAAGCCCGGGGAAAATAAAAAAGAAGGTCGCGGACAGTTTCGATTCCCAACCTCTTGAGCTTCTTCGCCATTACCGGACCAACGCCGGTTAAATATTGAATAGGGGTCGCAAGTGTTAACATTGGAGTGCCTTGAAATATTGATAAACTGCCGGCAAAGTTCTTTGAGATTCTGGACTATCAGCCAACGAAGCAGCGAGCGAGCAGAGAATCTGAAGATAATATATTTTGGCATAAATTTTAAAATTTTTTTTATTGTAATTCAAATCATAATTTTCCAAAAATATCTTCTCCAAATTTTGATAAAAACCAGCATTGGAAAAACGAAAGAGCATCACTTGCAATTGCGTTAAAAATTTAGCCAAATCAAAACTGGGATCAGCGATCCGCGAATCATTAAAATCAAAAACGACTATTTCATCATTGCCAACAATGATATTATTTGGTTGATAATCGCCATGAATTAATTTAGGTAAAAATTCTTTTGATATGTCCCTTTGTCGACTCCTAATGAAGTCTGGTCCTTGTTTGGCCAACGCAGGATAAAACTTAGCGAGGGCGTCAAAATTAAAAAATATTTTATGTTCAGGGAATTTGGCGGTAAATTTTTCATCAATTGAATGAAGCTTGTTCAGCCATCTAGCGGCCAATTTGATTTTTTCTTCTAACGAAGGATCCTCAAGTTGATTAACGAGAATCTTTCCTTCCACATTCTCATAAGCAAGAAGATTATAGTCAGACTCATAAAAATAAACGTTCGGGATCAAAAAGGGTGGACGGGAAAATTTATTTTTTAAAAATTTCATCACCTCCCAGGCCCGAATTCTGGTCTCTTCACTTGAGGCATTTACCCGAATCTTGATTATCTTCCCCTCGTCAAGAATCTCATAGAGAATCGCGTAAGTATTCGGCGAAAGAACCAAATGACGGTAAATATTTTTTATTTCAAAATTCGCACTTAATCTACACTCTTTTTGATATTTTAAAAAAAGATTGCGAGCCTGATTTTTATCTAACAAATTTTCAAGATTTTTTGTCTTGATCATTTTCTGCTCTTAGATATTCACGGTGATTACGAATAGCCTTTTTATAAGCCCAGAGATATTTCTTCGCCGATGCTTTCCAAGAAAAATCTTTTTTCATCGCCCTAATTTGCATTCTCCGCCAGTAATCTTTTTGATTGTAGTAAACATCTACGGCGCGACGGATCGCCCACAAAAAAGCATTCTTATCGTAATGGCGAAAAACAAATCCAGTATAACCATCTCGGACAGTATCGGCTAAGCCGCCGGTTTTTCTCACGATCGGAATCGTGCCAAATCGCATCGCAATAATCTGGGAAAGTCCGCAAGGCTCAAACCGAGATGGCATGAGTAACATATCGGCGCCGGCGTAAATGGTTTGCGCCAAATTGGCATCAAATTTCATTTCCGCTGCCACTGATTTAGGATATTCTTTTTCGGCTTTAATAAAAATTTTTTCAATTTTTTCCGAACCAGAACCCAAAATAATAAACTGAGCCCCCATATTCAATAGTTCTTTTAATACATCCCCAATTAAGTCGAGGCCTTTTTGGGGAGTGAGTCTGGTAACCGCGCAAATCAACGGTAGATCGGGTGATTGAGTCAGGCCAAATCTTTTTTGTAGAAAAAGTTTATTTTCATTCTTTTTATCAAGGGTGTCAATCCAATATTTTACCGGAGTGTCATCATTCGTCCGGGGGTCAAAATTAGAATAATCAATCCCATTTAAAATTCCGGTAAATCTTTTTTTATTTTCTTTAAGCAACTGATGGAGACCGGCGCCATATTTTTTAGTCATAATTTCTCTTGCATAAGTCGGGCTGACAGTATTAATCATATCAGCATTATCTATCGCCTCGGCCGAAATATTGATATCATCTCTTTTTAAAAATGATCTTAGTTTCTTAAAAGCCTGCCGTTTTAAACCCAGATATTTTATTTCAGACAATTTGATTATTGGCTGATGGTTCAGGTTATGAATGGTAAAAACGCTCGCTATTTTAGAATAAAAAGGATCTTTAATATAAATTGTCTTTAACCATTTGGGAATCATACCGATCATACCATCGTGACAATGAATTACGTCAGGAAACCAGTCGAAACTTTTTAATAGATTCAAAGCAATCCACGATAAGTAAAAAAATGGAAAAGTCTGGTGCAGATTTTTTATCCTATGGTCATAAACACCCTCACCGGGGAAAAATGCCGGACAATCAATTAAATAAACCGGAACAATTGTTTCAGGAACAAAAGTTTTCCATACGGAGATTTTTTGCCAACGACCGTAAGGCATTTTAATTTTAATGTCTTTGATAATCAATTCAGCAGGAAATTTTCCCGTATCGATGGAGCGATATTTGGGCATTATCACCCTGTTTTCAATCTGAAATTCCCGCGCCAACTCTTTCGGTAAAGCGCCGACAACATCACCCAAGCCCCCAGCCTTAGCAATGGGGGTTAACTCAGAAGCGATATGCAAAACTTTTAACTTGTCTTTGTATTTAATTTTATTCATTTGGGCCCACACTTCTAGTATATCCCAAAGGGTGTTTTTGCCGCCAATGCCAATCCGTTCGGATAATTGAATCTAAATTTGAATATTGCGGATTCCAGCCAAGTTTTTCCTTGGCTTTGGTAGCTGAAGCCACCGAAATAGCCACATCTCCCGGCCGTCTTTCGCCGGCAGCATAAGGAATCTCCCGACCAATAACTAAGGTTGCCTTGTCAAACACTTCTTTGACGGAGAAACCACTCTCTGAACCCAAATTAAAAACCTCAGCCGGAAATTGGTCCATTTTTTGTAAGGCTAAAATATGCGCTTGGACAATATCTTCAACATGTATATAATCACGAATTGCCGTGCCGTCAGGCGTCGGATAATCGGTCCCAAAAAACTGAAAAATTTTTTTCTGACCCAAGGCGGTTTTAAAAATATTTTCCATAATGTCTTGGCCAGACAAATGTGATTTTCCGATCCGACCGGTGGGATCAGATCCGCCAACATTAAAATAGCGAAAAATAATATATTTTAAATTTGCCACCCTACTCAAATATTTTTCAAAATCCAACTTTGTCTGACCGTAAGGATTTGTCGGACGCGTCGGATGTTTTTCATCTATGGGCACATATTCAGGATTGCCATAAACAGCGGCGGTGGAAGAAAAAATTAAACGGTTGACACCGGCGGTTGTCATTGCCTCAACAAGATTAATGCTTTTGACAAAATTCTCCTGATGATATAATCCGGGTTGACGGAGAGACTCATCAACATCAATTTTGGCGGCTAGATGAATCACCGTATCTATCTTGCCTTCATGAAAAATTTTTGTCAGCAATTCTTTGTTACCTAAATCTCCGCGAATGAACTCAAAATCCCCTATTTCTTTTTTTAAAATTTCAATCGGCAAAATACTACCGGTGGACAAATTATCAAGGACGACTAAAGAAAAACCCTCCTTTAATAAATTTTTGACTAAATGGGAGCCAATGTAGCCGGCACCACCTGTGACTAAAATCTTCATTTTTAAATCCAAAACTCTAAAACTAAAACCCTAAATTAGGATTTAGGATTTTTTGACTTAAAATCGGCTATGACTTTTTCATAGACTCTTTCGTAGCCGTCAACCATCTTTTCTACCGTAAAATTTTCTTCAACGTGTTGGCGACAAGCGCGGCGCATCGCCCGATATTTATCTTCCGGCATTTGGTAAATTTTTTCTGTCAACTTTATCATTCCTTCAAGATCATTCGGTTTAACTAAAAAACCATTAACTCCATCTTTTATTAACTCGGGCATAGATCCTCTGGCATAGGCAATAACCGGCGTACCACAAGCATTGGCTTCGGGAACAACCAATCCGAAGGCTTCATCCCACTGAATTGGATTAAGAAAGACCCTTGACGATTGGAGAAGGTTTGACTTCTGGTTAGTGTCGACTTCACCAATATATTGAACATTTTTTGACCTTAAGTGTGGTCTTATTTCTTTCTTGAAATACATTTCTTGTTTTGGCACTTGGGGCGGAGGTGCTGCCAGTTTAACAACTTTCTTGAGGCGTTGGGCAACTTTTATCACGAAATGTGTTCCTTTGACAGGACTAAAGCGGCCTAACCAACTAATATAATTACCTCCCTTGGGTGAAAAGGATAATTCTCTAATATTAATACCGTTGTGGACAACTGCTTGAAATTTGAGAGGTATTTTTCGACGAAATGATTCTGAAATAGAAATATTACAAGTCACATCTTTGAACAACTTAAAGAAATCATCCAATTTATCAGAGGTAAAAAAATTATGAAAAGTAACCACTGATTTTTGGGGGATAATACTGGCCAGCATAACTGGCCAAAGATCATGACTAACATGCCAATGGACAATATCAAATTGATCAGCAAGTTGGTAGGCTCTAAATAAAGTTAGAGCTGCCACCATCCGATTATCAACAGATGTTACACTTTCTGTTCCCAAACCAAGCGGCTTGTCAGTAAATGAAATAACTCTTTGGGCTTTAGTGGCTGAGTCTTTTGTTCCAAATAAAGTTACTTGGTGGCCTCTGTTAACTAAACCATTTATAAGATTAGCAATAACTAATTCTGCGCCTCCATATTTTATTGGTGGTACTCTGACGCCTGGATGGGAAACTTGGGCAATTTTCATTTTAGTCTTTCATTTTTCTAATTATTTTGTAATAAACTTTTTCATACTCAATTACCATCTTGTCAAGCGAATAATTCTCTTCGACATGCCTCCGACAATTTTTCTTCATCTTCAGATAATTTTCTTTGGGCATTTTTTGGAGCAAATTTATTGCTTTAATCATTTCTAATTGGTTACCCTTGGGAATCACAAAGCCAGTCTTGTTGTTAATCACTAATTCTCCAACTGAGCCGGTATCATAAGCAATTACCGGAACACCGGAAGCCATGGCTTCAACCATTGAAAGACCAAAGGGCTCATCCCATTCCAGAGGGAAAAGAAGAGCTTTAGCATCGGCATATTTCCCCGACATCTCCTCATGTGTTACATAACCCAGATACCGGATGTTTCTTGTTTTTTTTATCCTTTTCAATATTTCTTGAAAATACTTTTTATCTTCTTCTGTATCGCCGGCATGACCGATTAAATCAAGTTTGATCCCGGTTTTTAGGGCGATCTCAATGGCATTTTTTACTCCCTTATCTTTAATCATTCGACCAACAAACAAAAAATTTTTGCCGGTTCGATGATGGTATTTAAATTTGTCAATTTCTATACCATTATGAATAACTTGAACATTTCTAAAATATTTTTTAAATTGAAGAGAATGTTTTTCACTTAAAGCTGTCAAATAGATTTTATCACCGAATCTTTTGGCAGCTGATTTAAGCCAAAAATGATATAAAGGGCTTAAATTATTATGATAAGTAAAAAGCGTTGGTTTCTTAATCAGACTCAACAAAAACAACGGTCTCCTTAAATCATGAAAATGTAGAATGTCAAGTTGATTGTTGTTAGCAAATTCAATTGCCTTCGAAACAATTGCCAGGTCGTAAATAGCAAAAAGTTCACTAAATTTAGGAAAATCTTCATCCCTTAGATGAGGAAAGTCATGGTATAAAGAATTAATTCCAGTTTTAATAAAATTTATCTTTAGGGATTCACTCTTTGAATCATCAGCCGCAAAGAGAAAAACTCTGTGACCTAATGTGGATAATTTTTTAGCCAGATTAAAGACAACCATCCCCGGTGCCCAGATTTTATCAGGAGGTGATGGCAGAGGGTTATGGGCAGGAACAACAAGCCCAATTCGTAGATTATTCATTTTTACCTCAGAAATTTTTTAACGATTTGCCAATGCGTCCTGATAAACTTTCTCATATTTCCGAACAATCAAATCGGCATTGAAATTTTCCTGAACTTTTTTTTGGGCCTTATCGGCAATCTTTTGGTAGAGATTTGGATTCTTTAATAATAAAATTACCTTTTCTGACATTGTCTTAATATCGCCCACAGGAGCAAGAAAACCATCTATTCCGTCTTTAATCATTTCTGGCATCCCCCCCGTATCAGAGCCAACAACCGGCACTCTACACGACATTGCCTCTAAGGCTGCCAAACTAAAACCTTCAGTTTCTGAAGGCAAAAGAAAAATATCAGCGATCGAAAGAAGTTTGTTAATACCAGATTGAACTCCCATAAAATGAATCCGATTGATTATTTTAAATTTGGCAGCTAATTTTTGGGCTGTTTTTTGTTCAGGGCCGTCGCCAATTAATAATAACTTGGAACGAATTTTTCTATTGACATTATTAAATATTGTTATCACATCTTGGATTCTTTTTATTTCCCTAAAATTAGAAGTATGCATAATAATCTTTTCATTTTCTTGAGCAAAAATTGATCGTAGCTCTTTATTCTGTGATTCTGGTTCTCTTTTAATATCAACAAAGTTATAAATAATACGAGGCAACTTTGAAAGTCCTAAATTAAGCTTAGCTGAATGAGCAATATATTTACAAACTGCCGTTACGACATCACTTTTTTCTAAAGAAAATTTCAAAACATCACAAATGGGACTTTCTCTACTAAAAATAGAGACATCAGTTCCATGAAGGGTAGTGACTATTTTTATATTGTAACCATTATTTTTTAAAATCTGTTTGGCCAAGACAGCCACAGTAGCAAAAGGTAAGGCATAATGAGCGTGAATTAATTCAATGTTTTCAATTTTGGCAATTTCAACAATCTTATTGGCAAAGAGCAGGGGTTCAAGACTTTCCTTACCAAAAAGGGGATATTGTATTTCGTAAGGATGATGATAATAAATATTTCTTTGCCAAGGACCGATCAATCTAAAAGGAACTTGAGTGGAAATAAAATGAATCTTATGACCACGTTTGGCTAATTTTTTACCCAATTCGGTAGCTAAAGCGCCACTGCCTCCATAAGACGGAAAACAAACTATTCCTATACGCATTTTCGTTCCTTTCTCCGCTCCTTGATAATCTATTTTATCACACCTTCTTTAAAAACTGCGCGGCTAGTTCCGGCGAGACAACATCAATGACCACCCCCGAACCCATCTCGTAGCCGCCAAATTTGGAAACGCGCGGGGCAATTTCCATATGCCAGTGAAAATAATCTTCAACGTGATCTTTTTTGGTCGGACCGGTGTGAATCCACCAGTTAAATGGCGGAAATCTTAGGGTTCGATTTAAATTATTAATTAATTGATAAACAATTCTGGCCATATTTTCTCTTTCGTCTCCAGAAATTTGCTCAAAAAAAGATTGGTGTTTTTTGGGTAAAATCCACATTTCAAAAGGAAAACGGGCGGCAAAAAAGGTAAAGCCGATAAAATCCTCATTTTCCGCCACTATCCGAACTTTTTGTTTTTGCTCTTCTTTAATCATGGCGCAAAAAACACATTCCTTTTTGTCAAGCAGGAAATTTTTGGCACCAACCATCTCATCTTCAACTTGATTGGGAATAATCGATGAGGCAAAAAACTGCGAATGGGGATGTTCAATTGAAGCCGCTGCCTCCGGACCCAAATTATGGATCGGCATAGCGTATTCAATCGTCGGATCCTTTTGGAAAGATCGGTAACGATTTTGATAAACGCCAAAAAGCTCGTCCAAAAGCTGCCAACCTCCTTCGTAAATTTCAGTCTGATGATCTTTAATAACAATGACTTCATGACCACCAACGGCTTTAGTCGAGAAATATAAATCGCTACTTTCGCTAATAATTTCTTCATCTTTCACAAAAGCCGGATATTTATTGGGGATGACATAGATATTTTTAGTCTCGGCTTCTTTAAGAGAAAATTTATATGAACTTTCGGGATTTGTCAAGCAAAAAGGACATTTTTCATCAATGTGTCTTTTGGGCGCCGCTGCCATCACAAAGTCTTCAGGCCGTTTCGCCCGCTCGGGCGCAATCACCACCCATTTGCCGGTAACGATATTTTGCCGCAGCTTCGGCATTCTGCCTCCAATTTCTAAATTTTAATTTTCTAATGTTTAAGTATTAAAATTTATAATTTTGAATTTGTTTTTGGATTTCGTGCTTCGGATTTCGGATTTATCACTTTATTCCTTCTTCTATATATCGATGGTAATGGGCCATGGCCACGGCGAGGGCGTCAGCCGCATCGTCGAAACCATCTTGTTTACCGGAACTGATATTTCTGGCTGGTTTTAAAGCCTTTTCGACTTCGGCTAAAACCTCTTTTTTCTCGGCTCGTCCATAACCTGTCACCGCCATTTTCACCTGCAGGGGTGTATATTCAAAAGTTTGCAAGGCCAGACCTTTTTTGGCACAAGCCAGCAAAATGACGCCCCGGGCTTCGGCTATCTTCATTGCGGTTTTTTGATTATGAAAAACAAAAAGCAATTCGATGGCCATCTGATTTGGCTTGAATTTCTCTATCAAATTCATTATATCATTAAAAACCCGATTTAGGCGTTCGGAGTCGGTTTTCAATTTATCAGTCTGGATGCAGCCGTGGGCAACCCATTTGAGCGAACCATCCTTTTGGGAAACATCAATTACCCCCCAACCGCAACGAGCGGTCCCCGGATCAATCCCCAAGATGCGCCAATCTTTCATAACAACCCCTCAGGAATGTCAAAATTGGCATAAACTGCCGTCACGCCGTCTAAATTTTCTAAATTTTCCATTAATTTTAGAATTTTGGCAGCTTCACTTTTATCAGTAATGCTAATTAGGTTTTTTGGCTCCCAGATTAAAGAGGGATCTTTGACAGTAATCCCCTGACTCTCAAGAGCTTCTTTGACCATTTCTAGCTCATGGGCTTTAGTATAAACAGCCAACATCTCGCCCTGTTCCTCAAAATCTTCGGCCCCGGCATCAATTACTTGCAGTTCCAATTCCTCTCGATTTTTGTCGGCCAAATCAATAAAAAATCTTCCCATCTTTTCAAATTGATAACTCACTGCCCCTGAGCCCGTTAATTTTCCGCCAGAGGTCGTCAAAATATTTTTTATCTCCGAGTTAGTGCGATTACGATTATCAGTGGCGACTTCAATCAAAATGCCAATGCCGCCGGGGCCAATAGCTTCGTAGAGAACTTCTTCCAGTTTCGCGCCGGCCAACTCGCCAGTACCGCGTTTAATCGCAC
>Ga0272448_1002318_pt1 | contig 24075 bp, 20 predicted proteins | sample YNPCB0191_FD_202220 | JGI IMG/M metagenome (GOLD analysis project Ga0272448, IMG submission 202220) | Hot spring sediment microbial communities from Yellowstone National Park, WY, United States - YNP-CB-019-1 | ecosystem: Environmental > Aquatic > Thermal springs > Hot (42-90C) > Sediment... | reverse complement strand
TTGACCTCAGGCTCGGCGTTCCAATAGTTTTCGCGGTTCGGGAAATACCATGTGAAGACGAACGGCAGCTCGACCGACTCTCCCGGCGCAAGCGAGAACTTCAGCCCCAGGCTGGCGACGTCGGACTTGTTGTCCGGACCCGCCTCGCCGAACACGCCGTCGGACTTGAAATCGTCCCAGACAGCCTGAGCAGAGTCCCACCAGCCTGCCGACGGCCATTGTTTGAGGCAGGTCACGTCCGCGTGCGTCGTAACCAGCGCCATCGAGCCGAATGCAAGATCGTCGGCCTTAAGGTCGGCATTCGTCATTTTGACGCCTCGCAATGCGCCCGCGTCCACAAACTCATTGACCTTGCCTTCCGCTCCGACCGCGTTCTGCAGCGACCAACAGACCGTGCCTTTGACCTTCTTTGAGCTCGAATTGCTGACCTTGTAGCGGAGGATGGCCGTCGGGATTGAGGAGTCCTTTTCGTTGAGCGGGATCATGGGATTGAACGCGGTAAGCTCGACCTTGACGGGCAGCCTGGAATCCTTGAAGTCGATGTGCGCAAGCGGATACCTGCCCAGAAACACTGCTTCTTTGAGTCTTGGCAGCCCGCAGACCTGGTTCGGCGGCATTCCTCCGCCGGCGACGAACGGTGGCTGCAACCGTGACTCAAGAACGCGCGCGACGGGCTGGCCGCCGTCGGGCTTTGCATAGATCGCGGGGAAAGTGTAGCTGAGCGTGCGTCCCTTGGACGGGCGGTTGAACAGCTCCCAGTCCCGGAGCTGCCCGCGGCCCCCCAGCGAGACCGTGCCCGTGCCGATGCCGCCGAGCGGAAATGCGATCTCGCGCAGCGCATCGCCCGCAAAACTGCGCTGTTTGCCGGTGGCGAGCAGTTGCTTTCTGTCGTAAGGTATCCTCGCGTCCGCCATTGCCTGCATCCCTCCAAAGGTGCATTCTTGAATGCTGCTTATACCACCGGCAGCCAACTTCCTGTCGCAAGTGATATAATACGCTATGCCATTCGAGATCACCAGCCCCGGCCTGATCTACTGCGGCGCGGGGACGTTCAGCAGGATAGTCGAGGAAGCCCCGCGGCTGGGGACGCGCGCGGGGATCGTGACGGGTGGGCATTCGGTCAAGTCGCGGCGGGTGGCCGATCTGTATGAGGCGCTGCGCAAGCGCGGGGTGAGCGTGTCGATCTCCGAACCCGTGACCGAGGAACCGACGGTGGAGCGGGTCGATAAGCTGGCGGCGTTTCTGCGCGAGGAGCGCGCCGAGGTCGTGATCTCCATCGGCGGGGGAAGCGTAATCGATGCCGCCAAGGCCGCCGCAATGATGGCCACAAACGACGGCCCCACCGAGGCCTACCAGCTCAAGCGCCGCGAGATAACCAGCCCGCCTATTTCGCACATCGCCGTTCCGACCACCGCCGGCACCGGCTCGGAAGCGACTCGCGTATCCGTGCTCACCAACAACGCGCTCGCCATCAAACGCAGCGTGTCGCACGTCTGGATGACGCCGGATGTCGCGATTCTCGACCCGGAACTGACCGTCTCTCTTCCGCTCGAGCTTACCACATTGACCGCAATGGACGCGTTCTCTCACGCAATCGAAAGCGCCGTCTCGCGCGGCGCCAACTCCTACACCCGCCACATCGCGCTTGCCGCAATCGAGCGGCTTTCAGACGGCCTGCCGAAGTGCCACACGAATCTGCGCGACCTCGACGCGAGACTTGCGTGCCTGATGGGGAGCTGTTTTGCCGGGCTTGCGATGCAGCAGGGGTTGGGCGCGTCGCATTCGCTTGCGCCGGCGGTCTGCATCGTGGGCGGGATTCGGCACTCCGAGGCAATCACTGCGCTGCTGGTACATTCGATTGACCTTATCGAGCGGGCGTTGCCGGGCACCTATGACGAGGTCAAGCGCGCAATGGGATGCGATAACGTGGCCGGGCGACTCACCGAACTCTGCGAAGCTGGCGGCGTCTCGACCGATCTGTCGAGCTATGGCCTCAAGCCCTCCGACTCCGATGCCGTCATCGCCGCCATGAACCGCTACGGCAGCCACCGCCGGACGAATCCGGTCGAAGTCACCGACGACTGGGCACGGGAACTCTTCGAGCGGAGCGTGTCGGGCGCGCCGGAGGGATAACGCCGCCGGCCGCCTAAGTGCAAAGTATGACTGGCCGATGGTTGGCGAATATAACGGTTCTTGCGGCAGTCATCGCAGGGGCGGCGCATCCGCGGACTGCAGCCGCAGTGCCGGTCTTGCACGCCGAAATGGTCGAAGCGCCTGCAATCGACGGCGCGCTCGATGATCCCTGCTGGCAGGGCCGCGAGAAGTTCTCAGGCTTCAAAGTCTCCGCAAACGGCAGCGACGCAAGCCAGCCCACCGAAGTGATGATCTGCCGCGACGCGGGCACGCTGTTCGTAGGCTTCGTGTGTCACGACTCGCAGCCGTCGCTGATCCATGCCTCACAGACACAGCGTGGAGGGTCCATCGGCTCCGACGACTTCGTGAGCGTTCTTATCGACGCGCTTCACACCCATATGCAGCACTATCACTTCGAGGTTACGGCGGGCGGCGTTCAACACGAAGACATCCCCAACAACGCGGCGCCCAATATCACATGGCGCGGCGACTGGCAGGCGGCCGCCAAGAAAACCGATATCGGCTGGACCGCCGAAATCGCCATCCCGTTTGCAATGCTGCGCTATCCCGGCAGGGCGGACACGATCGGCATCGTCTTCAGGCGCTACATACCTAGGGCGGAGGAGATGAGCTATTGGCCCGACGTCGGACCGACCGAGGACATGGCGCTATACGCCGACCTTGTCGGCCTCGATCTCCCCGCTCGCCGGTCCAGGCCGATCTTCATGCCGTATACAGTCGGCTCGTACGCAGACGAAGGTTCCTCCGCGCAAATCGGCTTCGACTACAAGGAAGAGCTGCCCAACAACGTCGTCGCGATGATGACCTACAATCCCGACTTTGCGGACGTTCAGGAGGCTGTAACGTCGATAGACTATTCCTACACCGAGCGGCGCACCGCCGAAATGAGGCCGTTTTTCTGCGAGGGCAACAAGATGTTTATCGATGACGAAGCCTACTGCAGCCGGCGCATCGGCGACATCGACTACGGCGTCAAGACCTTTGGAAAGGTGGGGAAGCGGTCGTTTACGTTTCTTGATGCCTACAAGCACGGCGAGGGCAACCATTTCACGTCCTCATACGGCTACGATTTCGACCGCGACACCAACGTCGTCGTTTCCGCGAGCGGCTCGACGCTTTCGAGCCCAGCACCCACCGAGCCGCGCTCGAATATGTGCCTTGCGGCAGGCGGAATGAAAAGATGGAGGGCCGCCTCCGGCACAACAACGTTGAGCTTTCGCCGCTTCAACGCCCTCAATTCATCGAGTATGCCCGATGGAGACATGTTCAAGGTCAGCCTCGGAAAGAGCGAGGCCGCGCGCAACTTCGGCTACAACGTCTACTATGAAGACATTGCCCCGACGTTCTATGTCCGCGACGGCTACGTTCCACTGATCGGCGTGCGCGGGTTCGCGACCGAGCAGCGTTTCCACGACAACCCCAGCAAGGGCAACCTTACATACTGGGCTGTGTATGCGCGCCAGAAGCGCTACTGGGCGTCAAGCGGGGGGCTGCACCACGAAAGCTTGGAGTTCGGCGGAAGCTGCGATACGCGGTCCGAGTGGCAGTACGGGTTCTGGTTCGGAGAGGGATCGTGGCTCGGCGCAAGAGATAGCACCCGCAACGTTCAGATCGCCTGGCTTTCTCGGCATCTCTACGGCGGCGGCTCGGCGGGCTACACGATCGGGAAGCGCGCCGGACAGGATTACACCTATTTTACCTGCGACCAGGTGCTGCAGGTCGGGCGCAAACTGATCGTCAATTGCATGTACGAACGCACGAAGCTGGCGGGGGTGAGCGACTCGCAGTTCACGCTCGCACCCAACTACCAGATCACACCCGAGCGAAGCCTGGGAGCGTGGATAGTCGGCCGCGGCAAGAACACAAACCTCTGCTGCACGTTCAGGCAGACCGTTCGCAGCGGCTCGGACATATTCTTCGTCTACGGCTACCCGAACACCGAGACGACGGCCAGCCGGGTGGCGATCAAGATAGTCAGACCCGTGGAGTGGTAGCCGCAAGTTCTGAGTTCTAAATCTTGGGTTCAAGGGAGCGATATTGGCAATGAGCGGGGCGGACGTAGTTGAGGCGGTTGCCGGACGGCTGGGGATAGAAAATCCGCCGGAGTCGTGGGCGATGAACTGGGCGGCGTATCGCGAGTGGGCGGAGGCCGCCGGGTGCGAGGCATTGAGTTGGAAGCTGCCGGCGAACGCCGCAGAGGTATTTGATCTGCCGGCCGAGTGCGTCGACGTGCTGGCGGAAGTGTTCGCGGCGATCCGATCGGACGAGGCCCTTCGCGAGCTTGCCTCGTTTTGGCACTATCTGGTCTACCATCTGCCCGGCGGTATGGAGCGCAATACCAACATCTGGAACCTGCCGGATAGGATAGGGGGTTTCTCGAACAAGACGCTGCAGCTTGCGGCGATCGTATCCGGGGCGGATCACGCAGCCGGCAACTTCGCCGCCACCGGCGTCTCGCAGGATATCGCCGCAGCCACGCTCGGCTACATTGGCCGCTACGCGCGCGATATCGAGGCCAAGCGGGGCGTGTGGGGATTGGAGTCGTTGGGCTGGCTAAGCTGCTACGCGCGCGCCGAGATATTCCGGCTTGGAAGGCTGACGTTCAAGGCCGGGCGATGCGCGCTGCAGTTCCGGGCTTTCGAGAACCGCGAGACCGGCGTGGTAGTCGTTTTGTGCGAACCCACAGTCAAGTATCGCGCGGACGGCCTCGCCGACGGCACCAACGACATACGCGACCCGAACGCCTGGACGCCCGTGCTGGACATCGGCGAGGACAGGATCGTCGGCCATCTTGTCACCCCACATTTCGTGCAGCGCGAGCCGGTCGCGCTTACCGCCGCTGAGTGGAAACAGGTGATGGGGCCGGGAGACGACATAGTGGAGGTCCACATCGCGGGCGGAAGCAAGATGGGTCACGACGAGTGCCTGGAGTCATATCGGCAGGCGCTGGAGTTCTTCCCGGGCTACTATCCTGATATGAAGTTCACTGGGTTCACCTGCTGGTCGTGGCTGCTGGACCCGAACCTGGCCGAGATACTGCCGCCTGAGTCCAACATCGTGCAATTCCAGCGCGATTTCCATCAGCTTCCCGTTCCGGGCAACGAGGCGCAGGCGTATGATCTCGTGTTCGGCAGCAGCACGGTAGACCCGACAAAAGTCACACCTACCACCTCGCTCCAGCGCGCGATAGCCGACTACGTCCGCTCCGGCCGTCGTCTGCGCTCCGCCGGCGGACTCATCACGTGGAAGGAAGCCCAGGCGCTCGCTTCGCCGCGGGCGTCGTGAGCACGAGACCCCGAAAGATGGAAGGGCAGGAACAGCTTTTTGCTTTTCATTTCTGCGGCTTTCGCGCGCCGGTGCCCAGGGCTGTTCAGTCGTCCGCTCACCTCCGCCCCGCCGACCCCGACCTGCTCAGCACTTACGCTGTACCCGGCGGCGGACAACTGAACAGATACTCGATAGTTAGACTGTTCAGTCTTCTGAGAATGTCCACCCCGCTAGCCCTGAGTGCGAAGCGTATCGAAGGGCGGTAAAGGCCCCACCGCGCTTCGATACGGCCGTCGCTGCACAGGTCTGCTCAGTGCTAGCGGAGTTCCGTCCCGCAAGACTGAATAGATACTCGATCGTCGCGATGGTTGACGAAACCCGTTGGCCACATGGTAAAATAACCAACAAGGTCAGCTTTCGGCCTGATGACGAGTGATTCTCTGGCAAGGAAGTGAGCGTAATGGCGATATTGCACAACCGCAGGAGAACCGGTCTCGCTCTGCTTACGCTGTTGGCACTCGGTCTTGGGGCGTGTTGGTTGCCGGGGTGCTCTTCCGACGGAGCAAAAGATGCCGGCGGGATCCGCACTGCCACCGGCAAGCCCGCACGCGCACTAGGTGTGTGCCCTCCGTTCAAGCTTCGCGACGAGCAAGGAAAGGTCATTGATCCTGTTCACGGCATCAACGCCAAGTCCCCCTACTCGCCGAAACAAACCTGTGGCGCGAAGGGCTGTCACAACTATAGTAAGATAACGGAGGGTTTTCACTTCCAGCAGGGCAGGGGAGAGAAGGTTCCTGAGAAATACGCGGCGCGCTATCAGTGGGTCTCCTCACCCGGCAATTACGGAGGAAACTGGTGCTCCCCCGCCCCGTTGTACAGGCAGTTGGCCCCAAAGAAGAACAGCAGTGCGCGAATGATCGATATGACGTCTTTCGAATTCGTCACGGCCACCTGCGGCAACTGCCATCCGGGCGGAGGCCCGATGGAATACGACCGGGACGGCAAGCGCTACGACCAGCGCATGCTCGACCCCGCGTCGGGTCTGTCTCCAGGCGGTGACAACGGTCTCGACGGAGACTATTTCAAGGCGCACTGGTCCAAGACCGGTGTTATCGAGGCGGACTGCCTGCTGTGCCACATGCCGGAATACGACTACAAAAAGCGCAATGCCCAACTCGCGGACTGGAACTTCAGGTGGGCCGCCACGCAAGGAGCCGGGTTTGCCGATATCGCGGGCAAAGTCAAGGTGGGCGACACTCCCCAAGTGACCTACGATCTGTCGAAGTTCGACGAGGACGGAAATGTCGTAATTCACATGACCACCGAGCCTCGAAACGAGACCTGCCTGCAATGTCACGCCAAACCCGACTGGAAAAAGAAGGGGGCGAGCTATACCGCCCGCACGGATGTGCATATAATGGCAGGGCTGCGATGCGTGGACTGCCACGCCGCAGGAAGCAAGGCTGCGGATCCTCGGATACGAGGCAAAGAGGTTCATCAGTTCGGCAAGGGCGACGATCCGTCCGGTGCGGTCAGGAATGATCTCGACAACACCGTCCGATCATGCGAGGACTGCCATCTGAAGGGATGGCGAAACGCCCCGATAGCCAAACACAACTGGCTGCCGCCGCTGCACCTTGAGCGGCTGTCCTGTCAGACGTGCCACATTCCCAACAGGGCGGTAAAGAGCGCCCTTGTCCAAGCAAGCGACGTTTACAACCCGGCTCCCAGAATAACTCCGCCTGCAAAGCACATCTGGACTTTCTACGACCAGCAGATGAACTTCTGGAACCACTACGGCGATCTGGACCTGTTCACGCCGTCGGATCAGCCGACCGACGTCACCAGACCGACTCTCTTTAGATACAAGGGCAAGATATACCCCGGCAACCGCGTCCACAGCGCGTGGGTAGGCTTTGAGCAGAAAGGCAAGCCGGGGCTCAACCAGTTGTTCATGAAAGACTTCTTCGGTATGTGGAAGGCCCACAACGAAGACCCGTCCGCGTACCCTCAACTGGCAAAGATCACGGACGATAACAAGGACGGCATCATCGAAGTCAATCGGCCCGAAGAGATCGACGCGCTGCTCTCGGCGACCAAACAATACTTGGAGAAGACCAAGTTCCCGTTGGCCGGCAAACGGCTGGTGTGGGTCAGCGACAGCAGGGCGTACTACTCTTCATCCGAATGGAAGGATTTGCCTCGGGACGCGCACGAGGCGACTGCTTATGCCTCAGTATACAAATTCTCCCACGATATAGCTCCCGCCAAAGCCGCACTGGGATCGGGTGGGTGTGTGGATTGCCACGGTTACGATGGCCGCTTGTTCACGCTGCCGGTGCTCGATGCGGCATTCTCCGGCGACGGCGCAGCGCCGGTGTGGAGGCCGAATTACACCGTCCTTGGGTTGTCCGGGACTACTGTTCGGCTCGGCGCATTCCGCGAGCAGATTCTGAAACCGGTGCTTTATGCGCTGCTGGGAGCTATCATAATTCTCGGCGTTGTCGTTGGACTTCGGGACTCGGCCGGCAAAAACGCCGTAGTATCTCCAGAACTGGCGAGGGCTCTGGGATGGTTGGCGGTAGGGGTATGCCTCATCGGAGCCGTCGTGGTCGCTGCTACGCCCAACCTGCTCGCCTATATGACGGTTCCCCGATTCACCCTGGACGCTTGCCACTTCTGGGTTGGCGCGTTTGTGGTGCTGGCAGCGATCTCGCTTGCGATTCCCGGCAGGCGTGCGAAATCCGGCCTGTTGAACAAGATGCGCGCGTCTCTGCGCATCGCCGTCGTCGTCCTGATCGTATGGAGCGGCGCCTGCGGAGCGCTCATGATACTCAAGATTGGTTGGCTGGAAACACTCACGCGACTCGCTTATACGGGTTTTGATCTGGGACTTACATTCCTGGCACTGGCCTGCGCCTTGCTTCTTGCTGCACGGTTGTTGGAGTTGCCCAGCATTGCTAATCAACCGGATTGAGGGTGTCCCGATATGACTGCTCGGTCGGCCGGTAACGGAGGGAGGGAGCTGATCGACTTAGCAGCATCGTCCAGGTTTGTTTGTCTGTTGCTCGTGTGTCTGCTGTGCACGACAGGCATCACGTCGGCAAGCACTTGGCAGAGCTACGGCCAAGTGCGCTACACGGCCCCCGAGGACCAGAAAGGCTATCTGAGCCTTAGACGGCTGAAGCTGTTTGGTCAGGGACCGATAGCCGGCGACTGGACCTACTATCTCCAGTTTCTATACAAGGCGAACAATCAAAGCCCGACGGATGACCACATCTGGGTTCAGGAGGCAAATGCTAGCCTCACGACCAAGAAAGGCAAGCTGACCATCGGCCAGTTCAAACCGCCGTTCGGGATGGAGCGGTTCACCGCCGACTGGATCATTCCCTTCGTCGAGCGAACCCAGACGACGGACAGACTGATACCGGACGGCAGCATCGGAGGCTCGTTTGCCCGGGACTATGGCATTCAGTGGCAGACCAAAAGGTTCGGCGGTTTGTGTGTCGCAACGGGCGCGTTCGTCGGCAATGCAGCGAACAACGCTTTCCGGGGTAATGGCCCGCTTCTGGTCTCGCGAGCGACCTACGACAGAGCGCGCAGCGGCAACAGGCGGTTTCATGCTGAGGCAGCGTTATCCTGGCGCAAAAGTGCGAACATCGACTTCAGCAGGCAGCTTACCGGAGCCCCTGCCGGATACGCGGATTTCTCCGGACACGACATCCGTCAGGACGTGGCCGTTTCCTACGAGTGGCCCGGAAACTCGCTGCACGCGGAGTATATCGCTGCTCAGTATCGCAGCGACAGATCGTTCGTGCCGAGCATCGATGCCGATGGAGGTTACGTCCAGTGGACTCACGACATCACGAGCCGTTGGCAGGGAGCGGTGCGTTATGAAGTCTTCAGCCCGCATACGTCCACGAACGACGCCAAGGGCTTTGCCTGGAATACTCTGGCGGTCAACTACCGCATTCGGTCGGACTGCGACAGGGTGCAGCTTGACTATATCATCAAGCACGAAAACGCGGCGCAGGTGGCAAACAACGCTCTGGTGGTCCAATACCAGCAGTTCTTCTGGTGAAAAATGCTTGCCATTCTGCCGGGCAGCATGCTGATTGGATGCTTGGCGTCGCGCTCGAGGCGGTTTTTTGAGGAGCGGCAGGGTTGACACAAATGTCCGCATCGTGGTAGTATATCAGCAAATGTATATATACTGATGGATGCACCTATGGACGACATTTTCAAGGCACTTGGCGATCCGACGAGACTGAGAATAGTGCAGATGCTCGCGCGCAACGGCGAGACGTGCGTCTGTATGATCGTAGACGAGCTCGGAATGCATCAGCCTGCCGTATCGCATCACATGGCCAAGCTGAAGCAGGCGGGATTGCTCAGCGCGCGCAAAGATGGGCAGTGGGTCCACTATTCGCTAAAGACCGACGCGCTGAAAAACGGGCCGCTGGCGTTTCTTTCCGAGATCGTGGAACGGGCCGAGGCATCGGCGAAAGCCGGCGGCTGCAGCCCGTGCTGTGAGGCGACGGCGGCGGCGACTGCTCCAAGTGGGAGGAAAAGTTGACACCAACAACCGAGGAAATGACTCTCGCAGTCGAGGCCGCGGCAAGTAAGCGGACCGGTCTTCGGCTGCGAGTATCAGTGATTGCGCTTTCCTGCGCGGTGTGGTACCTGGTCTACAGGTCATTGCAGCCCGCAGCCGATTGGTTCACGTATGAGCTGCTCGGGCTTTCGAGAACCAGCCACCTGGGAAGTTCCGTGGCGTTCTTCGCTTTCGATGCGCCAAAGGTGATGATGCTTCTGGTGCTGATAGTTTTCGGCGTCGGCATCGTCAACACGTTCTTCACGCCGGAGCGCACTCGGCGCATACTCGCCGGCAAGCGAGAGTCGATAGGCAACGTCCTGGCGGCTCATCTTGGCATTGTAACGCCCTTCTGCTCGTGCTCGGCCGTGCCGCTGTTTCTGGGATTCGTTCAAGCCGGCGTTCCCCTCGGAGTGACGCTGTCGTTCCTTATCGCGGCTCCGATGATCAACGAGGTTGCCCTCGTGCTGCTTTTTGGGATGTTCGGCTGGAAGGTCGCCGCGTTCTATGTCGGAACCGGTCTCTTCATCGCCATCACGGCCGGGTGGATAATCGGCCGGCTGAAGTTGGAAAGGTTCGTGGAGAGCTGGGTCTACGATGTGGAGGCGGCGGGTTCCGGCCTTGAGTCCGGCGAACTCACCTGGCACGATCGCCTGGACGCCGGCCAACGCGCGGTCAGTGAAGTCGTCGGAAGAGTGTGGCCGTTCATACTGGCGGGCATCGCAGTGGGAGCCGGCATCCACGGATACGTTCCGGAAGGCCTGATGGCGTCGTTTATGGGCAAGGGAGCGTGGTGGTCCGTGCCTGCTGCGGTCGTGCTTGGAGTGCCTATGTATTCAAATGCAGCGGGGATAGTGCCGGTAGTGCATGCGCTCCTCGAAAAGGGCGCTGCTTTGGGTACGGCGCTCGCGTTTATGATGGCGGTGATAGGGCTGTCGCTGCCGGAGAGCATCATCCTGCGAAGGGTACTCAAGATCCAGCTCATCCTGGTCTTCTTGGGCGTCGTGGCCTTCGGCATAGTGCTTGTTGGTTACCTGTTCAATATCATCTTCTGAACCGGGAGGGACATGTCGTGCACATAAAAGTATACGCGATGGACTGCGGCTGCAGCGGACAGGTATTCCGAGTCCTGGAAGAAGCGATTCAGCAGGCCGGCGCGGATGCGACGGTGGAAAAGATCCAGGATGCGATGTTGCTTGCGCGAGCCGGCGTAATGGCTCCGCCCGTGATAGAGATCAACGGAAAGACCGTTGTCAGAGGCAGAACACCCAAGACGGCAGAGCTTGTAGCGTTCATTATGGATGCACTCATCCAGGAAGAACAAGAGGCCGTGCAATGAAAAAGGTTCTCTTCGTGTGCGTGCACAACTCCGGCCGGAGTCAGATGGCCGAGGCGTTCGCAAACAAGCTCGGCGCAGACAAGATCGTCGCCGAATCCGCCGGCACCCAACCTGCCGACGCGCTCAACCCGGTAGCGGTAGAAGCGATGGAGGAGATCGGCTACGACATGAGCAGCCATTATCCCAAGATGATGACGATCGATATGGTCAACTCCGCCGACCGCTTGGTCACGATGGGATGCGGTGTCGACGCGGAAGGAGTGTGTCCGGCCTCGTTCATCCCGACGGAAGACTGGGGCATCGAAGACCCGAAAGGGCAATCCATCGACAAGGTTCGCGAAATACGGGATCAGATCAAGACAAAAGTAGAGCGGCTCATCGATGAGATGACCGTCGGAAAGGATTAGTTGGAATGAGCGAAACAGTTGCCAAGCGACTTTCATTCTTGGACAGATACCTCACCTTGTGGATATTTCTGGCGATGGCAATCGGCGTAGGCGCGGGCTACGCGGCACCTGGCATAGCCGGTTTCTGGAACAGGTTCTCGGTGGATACGACGAATGTCCCCATAGCCGTCGGCCTCATCTTGATGATGTATCCGCCGCTTGCCAAAGTGAAGTACGAGGAGCTCGGCGAGGTATTCCAAAACTACAAGGTGCTGGCGCTCTCGCTGGTGCAGAACTGGATCGTCGGCCCGATCCTGATGTTTCTGTTGGCGATTCTCTTTCTGCGCGGCTATCCGGATTTCATGGTCGGCCTCATTATGATCGGCCTCGCGCGGTGCATCGCCATGGTCATCGTGTGGAACGACCTTGCCAAGGGTGACACGGAGTATGCGGCCGGTCTGGTGGCGTTCAACTCGATATTCCAGGTTCTGTTCTATTCGTTGTATGCCTATGTGTTCATCACGGTCCTTCCGCCGCTGTTCGGGCTGAAGGGCGCAGCGGTTCACGTCACCATCGGCGAGATCGCCAAGAGCGTGTTCATCTACCTGGGTATACCGTTCATTGCCGGGATACTGAGCCGGATCATCGGACTCAAGACCAAGGGCCGTGAGTGGTACGAAAAGCGCTTCATACCGCGCATCAGCCCGGTGACCCTCATCGCCCTGCTCTTTACGATCATCGTGATGTTCTCGCTGAAGGGCGAGTATATCGTGCGGCTGCCGCTTGACGTTGTGCGCATAGCGATACCGCTTCTCATCTACTTTGTGGTCATGTTCCTCGTCAGCTTCTACATGGGCAAGAAAGCGGGTGCGGACTATCCCAAGACCGCAACACTCTCGTTCACCGCGGCAAGCAACAACTTTGAACTGGCCATTGCGGTTGCAGTGGCTGTGTTCGGCATCAAATCCGGTCAGGCGTTCGCGGCGGTGATCGGGCCGCTCGTGGAGGTACCGGTCCTCATCAGCCTGGTAAATGTGTCGCTGTGGTTTCGGAAGAAGTATTTCGCGCAATAGCCGCAAAAGCGGGAGCGTCTGATTCCGACATAAAAGACGCGATCGGCGTCGCCCACATCATACGCAAGACCGGTCACGAAAACATGGACAAGTACGCGAACGCGCAACCGGCCGAGGCGGCATCAGAACGGTCACGGCCGAGTGCGTGGTGCAGCGTCAGCTCATACTGTGGAGGCTAGTGCAGTGGCGAAAGCGACAATCAAGGCAGGCGTGTGCGGGTTTACCACGACCGTTGTGGCTGAATCTAAGGACATGCAGAACGTAACATTTGTGATCGATAGCGACTGCGAGAACATCCGGCGGTTGGCGGAGGGGTTCCCGCAGGTCGACGGCTACAGCGAGATCGGCGCTGGGTTCGACGGCGCCATACATCGGTTGGTGCGTGAGAAGCTCAAGGGCTGCTGCTCCGGCTGCGTGGTTCCCTGCGGTATTTTCAAGGCAATGCAGGTTGCGGCCGGGGTAGCCCTGCCCGCCGCAGCTTCGATAGAAATCGTCAACGAATGAAAGAGGTAGAAAATGGCTGACAGCAAGTGCGGATGCTGCTGCGGTGGTGGCGGAACCGCGGACGGCGGCGACATTAAGCAACTAGTCCGCGAAAAATACGGCTGGCTGGCCGTCAGCGCTGCCCATCGCAAGCGGGCGAGTTGCTGCGGCGGCGACACAGGCAGCGATGCCATCACCAGAGACCTTTATTCCGAAGCGGAAACCCAAGGGATCCCTGTCGCGGCGCTGCTGGCCTCGCTGGGCTGCGCTAATCCGATCGCGCTGGCCGAACTCAACCCCGGAGAGATCGTGCTCGACCTCGGCAGCGGCGGCGGAATCGACGTGTTGCTGTCGGCTAAGCGCGTCGGTCCGACCGGCAAGGCCTACGGGCTCGACATGACCGACGAAATGCTGGCGCTCGCGAACCGCAACAAGGCCGAAGCGGGGATTGACAACGTCGAGTTCCTCAAAGGCGAAATCGAGAATATACCACTGCCCGACGAATCAGTGGATGTCGTTATCTCAAACTGCGTCATCAACCTTTCGACCGACAAGGATCAGGTTCTGCGCGAGGCGTTTCGCGTGCTTAAACCCGGCGGCCGGTTCGCCGTAGCTGATATCGTGCTTACCAGGCCGGTGCCTCAAGCCGTACGCGAGCACATGGCCCTGTGGACGGGCTGCGTCGCCGGAGCGCTTGAGATCGAGCAGTACAAGATCAAGCTGACCCGGGCCGGTTTCGCCGACGTCGACGTCGAGGTGGTCAGAACCTATTCGGACGACGACGCGGACAGCATCGTGCCGCCGGAAGTGATCTCGCAGTTCGGCAAAGAAAACATAGCAGAACTGATGAGTTTCTTCGTAAGCGCGTTCGTAAGGGCCACGAAGCCGGTCTAAGCGCCAACTGGCGCTCCTGCTACCGCTTTCAAGTAAAAGGCCCCCTGGACTTGCACGAGTCCGCGTCGCCGCCGGCGCTGAACCGCGATATTTGCCGTTGGGTATTGGCCGACCCGCAGTGCGGGCACTTGGCGCCCTTCCGGCTTGCCCATATGGACTGCAGGACGGTAAACGTCGAATGGCAGTCGTTGCATTTGTACTCGTAGATCGGCATTGCACTACTCCTATTCGGTTTCGTTGCGACAAGGACCGCGCCGCGATCGGTTTGGCCGCTTGCAGACGGCTCCTGCACGTCGCATATTCGGTAATCCACGCTTTGCAGCTTGCGCACTCGTCACTTCGAGCGAAGCGAGAAACCTGCTTTGCGGAACGCCAAAAAAGCAAATTCCTATACTACTTTCGCAATGATGGAGCGCTGCATTCGGAATGACGGAATGCAAGATCGTCGGTGTGAATGACTTAGGCGAGGGTCAGGAAAAGGTTCATCGCCTGTTCGAGCGCGGCTTCTCGATGCCGAGCACCGCCTTTTTCGGACAGGCACTCCTTCATCTTACCGGCCAGTATGATAAAGCCGACTTTGTCGAATGCTTTGCGGGCCGCGCGAAGCTGGTTAAGCACCTGGGCGCAATCTTCGCCTTGTTCGATCATGCGCCGTATTCCTCTAACCTGGCCTTCGATTTTTGCCAGCCTCATAAGCACATCGTCTCGCATACCGTCGTGATACCTCCACGATACCCTAGGGGGTATGGTATACTTATTTTATACCACATCCCACGCCTTGTCAACCCCTCAGATTTGACAAACTTCCGCCGCTCAGCTTATAGTAGCTGTGTGCGCGGGCCCACCGGCGATCCCAACGACGATCTTCAGCCCGTCGTGCTGCCCGCGACACGTTGTGCCCAAATCGCCGACTCCAACCGGCGAGCTGCGAACGCAGAAAGCGAAACTCGTTTTGATATCCGGAAAGTGAGACGATTCCAATGGCCACAGACGCATTCGATCTGACCGCCAAGACAGCGGTCATAACAGGCGGCGGGGGCGTGCTGTGCCGGTCGATGGCAATCGAGATTGCCTCGCGCGGCGCGAACGTCGCGGTGCTCGATCTGCGTGCCGATGCCGCCCAAGCCGTCGCCGACGAGATCAACAAGCCTTTGTCCTCCCAACTGCAATCCCAGACTCCGTCCGACAAGGCAAAGGGCCGCGCAATAGCCGTCGGCTGCAACGTGCTTGAAAAGGCGAGCGTCGAGGAGGCAAGGGATAGAGTGCTGGCTGAATTCGGCGCGATCGACATACTCGTCAACGGCGCGGGCGGCAACAACCCGCGCGCGACCACAACCTGCGAGACCTGCCGCGTCGAGGACCTCAAGTCGCAGGCCGAGGGTTTGAAGACATTCTTCGATCTCGATCCGGAGAGCGTGCAGTTCGTGTTCAATCTCAACTTTCTCGGCACACTGCTGCCGAGTCAGGTCTTCGGGCGAGTGATGGCCGAACGCGGCGGGGGCGTGATACTCAACGTTTCCTCCATGAACGCCTTCCGTCCGCTCACCAAGATTCCGGCCTACTCGGCGGCGAAGGCCGCGGTCTCGAATTTCACGCAGTGGTTGGCGACGCACTTTGCGCCGGTCAACGTGCGCGTCAACGCCATCGCTCCGGGATTCTTTCTTACCGATCAGAACAGGTTTCTCTTGACCGACGAGCGGACCGGCGAGCTCACGGCCAGGGGCAGCACGATCATCGCTCACACGCCGATGCGGCGATTCGGCAGGCCCGAGGACCTCAACGGCACGCTCGTCTGGCTGATCTCGGACGCATCCGCGTTCGTGACCGGCGTGGTGGTCCCCGTGGACGGGGGCTTCTCGGCGTTCAGTGGGGTGTAACAAGCCTGCTGGTTCGCGACCTTGCGCCCGCACGGCATCCGAGGCTTGATCGAGCGCGGGACTAGGAGGTCGAGCACACGCGCAAGCCCGAAACAGCGGGCAGAGCGGATAGTATACGGAGGATTGGAATGGCTGCAAAGAACGTGGTCGTCGCTCAGTCCGGCGGACCGTCGCCGGTGATCAACAATTCGCTAAGGGCAGTGATCGAGACATGCCGGTGCTATCCCGATACGTTCGGGACGGTCTATGGCGGCTGGCACGGCATCGAGGGCATCCTGCGGGAGGAACTGCTCGACCTCAGCGGGCAGAGCCCTGAGGAAATCGCGCTTCTGCGGACTACACCCGCCGCCGGCTCCATCGGCACCTGCCGCTACAAGCTCAAGAAAGACCGCCAGGAGGATTTCGACCGCGTCATCGACGTCTTTAAGGCGCACGACGTCGGCTATTTTTTCTATATCGGCGGCAATGACTCGATGGACACCGCAAACAAGATCAGTGAGCTTGCCCACGAAAAGGGCCTCGATCTTGTAGCGGTCGGCGTGCCCAAGACGGTCGATAACGACGTGGGCGACGCCGAATTCAAGCTGATCGATCATACTCCCGGTTATGGCAGCGTGGCGCGCTACTGGGCGATGTATATCCAGCAGGCCAACGAGGAAAATGCCGGTTCTTGCCCGGCCGACCCGGTGTTGGTAATCCAGGCGATGGGCCGCAAGATCGGCTTCATCGCCGCCGCCGCACGACTCGGCGACCCTAACCGCGAGCTTCCATTGCAGATCTACCTTGCCGAATCAAAGCTGGGCCTGGCCGAACTTGCCGACAACGTCAACGACCAGCTTTCCAAGTCGGGCCGTGTGATCGTGGTGGTTAACGAGGGTCTGGACATCGGCGACATCGGCGAGACCAAGGACGCCTTCGGCCATACGCAATTCAGCGCCAGTCAGACGACCGTCGCTCAGTGCGTGGTCAACTATCTAAATTCCAGGGGCCTTGCCGCCGCGGGCGCCGCGCGCGGCCAGGTGCCGGGCACGGACCAGCGCGAGTCCATAATCACGGCTTCAACCGTCGACCTGGAGGAGGCGTATAACGTTGGCCGCAAGGCGGTGCAGATCGCGGTCGAGGACGGTAACGGTTTTATGGCTACGATGCTGCGAAAGCCGGGCCCCATCTATGGAGTGGACTACGACAAGGTCCCGCTGCAGCTCGTCGCGAACTCCGAGCGATCGTTCCCCGAGCACTGGATTGCTCCGAGCAAGATCGACGTGACCGACGGCTTCGTCGAGTACGCCCGCCCACTGATCGGGCAAGATTGGGTCAGCGTGCCGCTGGTCAATGGCCTGATGCGCTTTGCCAGGCTCGAACCCAGGTTCGCCGACCGGAAACTGCCGGCCTACGTGCCGATAGGATACAGATGATTTGAATTGTCAATTGCCAATTGACGCGAAAGGAGTAGTGCAAATGAGCGATCCGGCTCAGCCATTGAAGGACATCAACAAGGATAAGGAGTTTCTTGTCGGCATCGACTCGGACGGCTGCGCGTTCGACACGATGGAGATCAAGCATAAGGAGTGCTTCATACCCAACATCATAAAATACTGGGACCTGCAGGCGGTTTCCAAATACGCGCGTGAGGCGGGCGAGTTCGTCAATCTCTACTCGAAGTGGCGCGGCATCAACCGCTGGCCGGCACTTCTGATGGTCTTCGATCTGCTGGAAAAGCGCCCCGAAGTCGCAAAGCGCGGCGTGAAGATGCCCGACGTGTCCGCGCTGCGCAAATGGGTCGCCGAGGAGACCAAGCTCTCCAACAGCACGCTGCAAACGCTGATCCAGACCAACCCCGACCCGGTCTTAAAAAAGGCGTTGGCTTGGTCCGAAGCAGTCAACTCGGACATTGCCGAGATGGTGCACGATGTTCCGCCGTTTCCGTTCATGCGCGAAAGCCTCCAGAAGATCGCGCAGACCGCCGACATCATCGTTTGCTCTCAGACTCCGACCGAGGCCCTCGCCCGCGAGTGGCAAGAGCACGGCATCGATGGCTACGTCAAGGTCATCGCCGGCCAGGAAATGGGCAGCAAGGCCGAGCATCTCGCCCTTGCGATGGCGGGCCGATGGGAACCGGATCACGTGCTGATGATCGGCGACGCGCCCGGCGACCTCAAGGCGGCGCGTGCCAACGGCGCCAGCTTCTACCCGATCAATCCCGGTGCGGAGGAAGCCTCCTGGCAGCGCTTCTATGAGGAAGCCTACGACCGCTTCATCGCCGGAACCTATGCCGGCGACTACGAAAGGTCTCTGATCGAGGAGTTCGACAGATACCTGCCCGAGCACCCACCGTGGGAGAAGTAGGGCATTTCAGATTTGACATCTCAGGTACGCGCTTGGCAGGCACGTTGGCGCGCTGCCGCAGAAGTCCAAGCAAGCCAACAGCAAGGCCGAGGTGTGCGCAAGTGCCGGTAGGAACAGTATGGCGACAGGTCAAGGTTACAAGGCCAGGGTTATGAGCGACGACGAGGTCCGCGCGATAGTCGCGCAGGCCGTGGAGAGTGCTCGCCTCGACGGCAAGCGCGTGCTGGTCGTCATACCCGACCACACGCGCACCGCGCCCATCCCGCTGATGTTCCGAACGCTGCACGATCTGCTCGCGGGCCGCACCGCCGCGCTGGACTTTCTCGTCGCGCTCGGCACGCACCCGCCGATGCAAACTGAGCAGATATTCCAGTTGGTCGGCATTACAAACCGGGAATACTCCGAAAAGTACTCCAAGTGCAAGTTCTTCAACCACCTCTGGAAGAACCCTGATTCGCTAGTCAGCGTGGGCACGATCCCCGAAAGCGAGATCGAGCGCATCTCGAACGGGCTGTTCAGGATGGAAGTGAACCTCACCATCAACAAGCTGGTCATGCAATACGACCACTTGATGATAGTGGGCCCGGTATTTCCCCACGAAGTCGTCGGCTTCTCCGGCGGCAACAAATATCTGTTTCCGGGAATCGCCGGCCAGGAGATCATCGACTTTTTCCACTGGCTCGGCGCAGTGATAACCAACCCGGTCATCATCGGCACGAAATACACCCCGGTCCGTGCGGTCGTCGACGCCGCGGCCGGCTACGTCAAGGTCGAAAAGAGCTGTTTCGCGATGGTGGTTGTTTCCGGTTCTGAAGCAGGCGGCTTGGAGACCGGGGCGGCGTCCGCAAAGGCTGGGCCGGGTCTAGCCGGTATGTTCTACGGCTCCCCCGAGCAAGCCTGGTCGCAGGCGGCGGACTTGTCGGCCAAGCTTCACATAACCTATAAGGATCGCCCGTTCCATACGGTGCTGTCCTGCGCGCCGCCGATGTACGACGACATTTGGACCGCGGGCAAGTGCATGTATAAGCTGGAGCCGGTTGTCGCGGACGGCGGTAGGCTGATTATCTACGCGCCGCACGTCGATGAAATATCCTATACGCACGGCAAAATCCTCGACGAGATCGGCTATCACACCCGCGACTACTTCATAGCGCAGTGGGACCGCTTCAAGCACTACCCGTGGGGCGTCATCGCGCACTCAACGCACGTCAAGGGCATCGGCGCTTACGAAAACGGCGTCGAGAAGCCCCGCGTCGAGGTCATACTCGCCACGGGCATCCCCGAAGAGCGCTGCCGCCGGGTCAATCTCGGTTATATGGACCCTGCAAGCGTCCGAATGGAGGACTACGCTGGCAAGGAGGACGAGGGAGTGCTCTACGTCCCAAAGGCGGGAGAGATGTTGTATCGGTTGAGGGTCCGGGGTTAAGGATCAGGTGAGCGCCGGGCATGCGGTCTCCAGTCCCAAAAACCCTGAACCCCAAACTCTAAATCAGGAGGAAAACAAATGGCAAAAGCAGACATCGGCCTGATCGGTCTTGCTGTAATGGGCGAGAACCTTGTGCTCAACATGGAAAGCAAGGGATTCACGGTCGCGGTGTTCAACCGTACGGTCAGCAAAGTAGATGCGTTCATCGAAGGCCGCGCGAAAGGCAAGAAAATCATCGGCTGCCACTCCATCGAGGAGCTGGTGAACAGCCTCGAACGGCCCCGCAAGGTGATGATGCTAGTGAAGGCCGGCCAGGCGGTCGACGATTTCATCGAGCTTCTCATTCCGCATCTGGAGCCGGGCGACATCATAATCGACGGCGGCAACTCGCACTTCCCGGACACCATCCGCCGCACGGCATACGTTGAAAGCAAGGGCCTGCTTTATATCGGTACCGGCGTGTCGGGCGGCGAAGAAGGTGCGCTGCTGGGGCCGTCGATCATGCCCGGAGGCAGTCCCGCCGCGTGGCCGGCGGTCAAGCCGATCTTCCAGTCCATCTGCGCCAAGACCCCGCAGGGCGAGCCGTGCTGCGATTGGGTCGGCGAGAACGGCGCGGGACACTTTGTGAAGATGGTCCACAACGGCATCGAATACGGCGACATGCAGTTGATCTGCGAGGTCTACCACTTTATGAAGGACGTCCTGGGGCTTTCAAACGCCGAGATGCACGATGTCTTTGCCGAATGGAACTCCGGCGAGCTGGACAGCTACCTCATCGAGATCACGCGCGACATCCTCGCCAAGAAAGACGAGGAGGGCAACTACGTCGTCGACCTGATCCTGGACACCGCCGGCCAGAAGGGCACGGGCAAGTGGACGTCCATAGCCGCACTCGACGAAGGCCAGCCGCTGACGCTCGTGAGCGAGGCGGTCTTCGCTCGGTGCCTGTCGGCGCTCAAGGAAGAGCGCGTCGCGGCGAGCAAAGTGCTTGTGGGCATCACGACGCCGTTTACGGGAGACAAGAAGGCTATGATCGACGATCTGCGCCAGGCGCTGTATGCCTCCAAGATCGTCAGCTACGCACAGGGCTATCAGCTAATGCGGGCGGCGGCCGCCACCTACGGCTGGAACCTCAACTACGGCGGTATCGCGCTGATGTGGCGGGGCGGCTGCATCATTCGCTCCGTCTTCCTCGGCAAGATCAAGGAGGCCTTCGACAAAGACCCGAACCTGGTCAATCTGCTGCTGGATCCGTTCTTCAGGGACGCGGTTGCGTCCCGCCAGGCGGCGTGGCGGCGAGTGGTGACGGCGGCGGTGCAGTCGGGCATCCCCATGCCGGCGATCAGCTCGGCGCTTGCTTACTTCGACGGCTACCGCACCGAGCGTCTGCCGGCCAACCTCCTCCAGGCGCAGCGGGACTACTTCGGCGCCCACACCTACGAGCGCATCGACAAGCCTCGCGGCGAGTTCTACCACACCAACTGGACCGGCCGCGGCGGCGATACCACTGCGGCGAGCTACGTTGTGTAGCTAAGTCGAGGGCACAAAGCGAAACGCAGGGCCGGCGGATGTGACCGCCGGCCTTTACTTTTCGACTTTCGTCGGGTGCGCCGCGCCATTCTTCGACACAAAGCGCCTGACCACTCCCCCGGCGCAGGAAGTTTGTGCTATCATTTGCACAGCTAGGTGGTTCGCGTTTTGCAGCCCGCGCACGCGTCGTTTCTCGCTGTGTTCGCAATGACGGAATGCGGGTTCTCCAGCGCGAATGACTTACTCTGGGGGGTTGTGGTGATGGCGATTTGGATTGTTCTTGTGCTGGCGGTTGTGCTGGCGGTGGGCGCGCACGCTGACGAGGGGCGGACGACGTCTCTGAACAGCGGGCGGCTGACGGTCGATTTTCGGATGGCGGACGGGAAGCTCTCGCTGAACGGGATTCGAGATTCCGGCGGGCGGAATTGGATCGCGCAGCCGGGGCAGACTCTGTGGAAGCTCGCGATTCTAAACGACGCAGGCGAAACGACGGAAATCGCGAGCGCCGATGCCGAGCTTGTCGTCACCAAGCAGGAGTCCGATAAGATCGCGCCCACGTGGAGGGCAAAGGTCGGCAATGAGACCGTGACGGTCACCGCGAGGATTCGGACCGAAAAGGATGGTGCGCTCTCCTACTGGTCGCTGAAGGCCGATCTGCCGGACGGGTGCAGGGTGGCGCGGGCGGATTTTCCGATCGTGCCGAATATCTCCGCATCGAAGATGGCCGTGCCGTTCGGGTGGGGGCTGGAATATGACGTAAGGCCGCAAATGAGCTACGAGGCGACGTATCCGTCGATGATCGCGGCGATGCAGTTCGTGGCCTTCTACGGCGGTGGGCACGGCCTTTATATCGGCACGCACGATCCTGAGGCGAATCACAAGGTCTACTCCGCGAAAGGCGCCGAGAGCGGCGCGACGTTCGCGGTCGCGAACTGGCCGAGACTCGCCGAAAAGGGCGGCGGCACTTACGAATTGCCCTATGAGGCCGTTGTGGGCGTGTTCGACGGCGATTGGTATGACGCGGCGCAGTTGTATCGCGAGTGGGCGCTGACGGCGCCGTGGAGCAAGGCCGGGCCGGTATCGAAGCGGCCCATACCTGGCTGGGTGAAGGACACGGACCTGTGGCTGCGGGTCGAAACCCAGATGGACGACATGATGGGCCTGTGCAAACAGGCGAGGGCTTACTTCGACGTGCCCACGTCGCTGCACTGGTATCGCTGGCACGAGATTCCCTATGACACCCTCTACCCCGACTATTTCCCCGCCAAGTCGGGGTTTGTGGATCAGATCAAGACGCTGCAGTCGGAGGGGTTCCACGTGATGCCGTATATAAACGGTCGGATCGTCGATCCCAACTCCAAGGGCTGGAACGAGGAGGGATTGTCCAAGTCCGCAGCGCGAAACGAGAAAGGCGAGCCGTATACGGAGGTCTACGGCTCGAAGGTGCCCCTGAATGCAATGTGTCCCTATACAAAGGCGTGGCAGGACAAGGTCGCGAGTCTCGTCGACCGTCTAACGCACGAGTGCGGCGTGGACGGGGTGTATATCGACCAGATCGGGTGCGCGTGGGCATATCGGTGCTATGACAAGTCCCACGGCCATCCGCTCGGAGGCGGGCATTTTTGGGTGGACGGCTATCGCAAGATGCTCGACGGTGTTCGTGCGAAGCTGCCCGAGGGCAGGATGATCACGACAGAGGAGAACATCGAATGCTTCATCGATTACTTCGATGCGCTGCTGCTCGTGAACACGCCGTGCGCGTCGGACCGGCAGGTGATACCGCTGTTTCCGGCGGTGTATTCGGGGCGCACGATCACGTTCGGGTTCCAATACATCGCGGCGGATGATGTAAAGAAGTCGGCGCCGTTTCGAGCCAAGATGGCACGGGAGTTTGCGTTCGGCGCGCAGATCGGATGGGTTCGAGTAGATGAGATAATGGCGCCGGGCGCGGAGAAGGAACGCGAGTTCCTGCGCAACCTGGCGCGGTGCAGAAGCCATGGACACAAGTTTCTCCGTGACGGCCGGCTCCTGGGGATCGTTGACGTCGGCGGGGATAACCCCGCGATCAAATTCACGGCGGCCGCGCCGTTCGGAGGCGAATACACCCTCGTAACGCCGTCGGTGGTAGGGAGCGCGTGGGAGGCCGAGGACGGCAGCATCGGCGTCGCGCTGGCCAATATGAGCGACGCGGACCGCAAGGTCGAGTTCGCCGCCCCGCTGAAGGCCGGAAGCGCGTATAGGCCGGAGATACTCAGCCCGGCCGGTAAGCGCAGCGTCGGGCCCGGCGAAGACGCGGAAAACGTCACAGTGCCGGCGCGAAGCGCCGTGATCGTGGTGTTCGGCAAGGCGTGATGATCGTGGAAAAGTGGCTGCTGATGATGGGGCTGCTGGCAGGATCGGCCGCAATGGGCGCTGTTCCGATGCCGAGATCAGCGAAGGCGGATATGCTTGTCGGCGCTTACTACTTCCCCGGTTGGAACAAAGCGGAGAAGTGGTATTGCATTAAGGCGAACAGGGACACCGTGCACCCGCTGCTGGGTTATTATGACGAATCCAGTCCGCAAGCTGCGGACTGGCACATCAAGTGGGCGCTGGAGCACGGCGTGTCGTTCTTTGCGTTCGATTTCTACACCGCCGGCGGCAGTCAGATGCTGGAAACCGCGCTCGATGATGGATTCCTGAAGGCCCGTTACATCAGCAAGTTCA
>Ga0272448_1002317_pt1 | contig 24076 bp, 28 predicted proteins | sample YNPCB0191_FD_202220 | JGI IMG/M metagenome (GOLD analysis project Ga0272448, IMG submission 202220) | Hot spring sediment microbial communities from Yellowstone National Park, WY, United States - YNP-CB-019-1 | ecosystem: Environmental > Aquatic > Thermal springs > Hot (42-90C) > Sediment... | reverse complement strand
AAAACGGCTTGCTTTTGGTTAAAACCAGCCTCTAAAAATCGGTGGTGCAAATGACGTTTGTCGGCAATCCAAGGTGCTTTTTTGCCCCAAAGCCTCCTTAATATGACCCAAATTGCATCAAAAATAGGAATGCCCAAAACCAAAAAGGCAGTAGCCACTTTTCCGCCAGAGATGATAGCGAAAATAGCCAGCATATAACCCAAAAACATAGCGCCCGAATCGCCCAAGAAAATCTTGGCTGGGTTGAAGTTAAAGGGCAAAAAGCCTAAAGCAGAAGCGGCTAAAATGATACAAAGTAAAGCGGTGGCTGGTTGATTAACAAATGGTTGCAGAGAAAGAAAGAATAAAACAATGGCTGCGATAGACGAAACACCTGTGGCCAAGCCGTCCAGACCATCCAGCCAATTAACCACATTGGTCAAAAGGACAATCCACAAAACAACAAAAACAGGACTCCAGGCGCCCAAGACAATCTGGGGGCCGAACGGATTGGAAAACCACCAGATTCTGATACCAAAACCAGCGACAAATCCTGCAGCAGTAAACTGGAAGATGAGTTTTGTAATCGGCTTTAGGCCTTTGATATCATCATAAATGCCTGCTCCGACCAAAATAAAAGCGCCCAACAAAACCCCAAAAAGATTTTTATCAATTCCTAAAACCTTTTCTGTGACAAAACTTAATTTGTCCGACGCGAAAATGAGATATCCTAAAACAACCAAGAAAAAACTCAAAAATACGGCAATACCACCAAGACGGGGGATGGGTTTGTCATGAATCTTCCTTGGGGCAGGATAGTCAACCAGTTCTTTTTTTGAGGCCCAACGTCGGACAAATAATGTAAGCAAGGCAGAAAGCGAAAAGGTTAAGATAAAAGGAAAGATATATTGAAACATATTTATTGAAAGTTACAGCATCATCTCTTCTTCGGTAATTTTATAATCATATATTTCGTCTTTTTTAAACCAAAGGGCGATCTCGTGCTCGGCTTCTTCGGGCGTCTCAGAGGCGTGAACAATATTGTGAATTGCTCTTTTATCTCGGTTAGCGGCAGCCGGTGAGTCAACCGAATAATCCCCTCTTATTGTGCCCATCTCGGCTAAATTAGGACAGGTATTGCCCGTCATCTTCCTTACCATATCAACCGCATGGACCCCTTGAACTATCATCTTGACCAAAGGACCACCAGCCAAATAATCAATCAACCAACCCCGGACCATTTTGCCTATTTTCAACGCATCAGAGGTACCCAGTTCTTTATTTGGGTCGATGCCATATCTTTCGTAGGTCGCCAGGGTTTTTTCGCCTAATCTTCTAATCCATTTTTCATTTTTTGGATAATGTTCATCAACCTGTTCCCTTTTTGCCCAAACCATAGCGAGGGCCACAATTTTCAAACCTCGCTGCTCAATCCGACTAATAATTTCTCCTACCAACCCCCTTTTTACTCCATCTGGCTTAATTAAAACGCACGTTTTTTCTTTACGGGGATGCATTGCAACCTCCATAATAAACTGTCTACTAATTACGAATTTTTACTAATGTACGCTATAGTCCGAGTATTGGTACATTCGTATCTATTCGTAATTAGCAGAAAGCATTTTTTCAAACTCCCCCTTCTCCTTAAACGGCCCGATTATGGCCAAATTTAATCCCTCTGGCCTCATTATCTTTTCTGTTAATCTTTTTATATCTTCCTGTCTCACCTTTTCTATTTCTTCCAACTCCTCTTCGGGCGTCTTAATTTCATCCAATAAAAGTTCCTGGTCAGCGTAAAAAGATGCTTGATTAAAGGAAGACTCCATTCTAAGAGCCATCTTTCCCTTTAAATAATCCTTCGCCTTTTGAAGTTCGGCCCTTGTCACGCCCTTGTCTTTGGCTTTAACCAACTCCTTTAAAATTAAACCAATTGCCTCTTTTGTCTTCTTAATCGGAACGCCCGCATAAACCAAAAGCGAACCTGTGTCATTGAAATACCAGGTCTCTGAAGCAACATGATAACAAAGCCCTCTCCTTTCTCTAATCTCGGTAAAAAGCCGCGAAGACATTGAGGCGCCCAAAATCACATTTAAAACCTCTTGAGCATAGCGCAAAGGCGAGGCCCTTTCAATGCTTTTATATCCCAAAATCAAATGGGTCTGGTCGGTTTTCTTATAGTGTAGCAAGACCCTGGGACTTTTTTGGATAGCAGAAATGGGCAAGGGTTCATGTTTTGGGCGACTTGGAATTTGACCAAAATATTGACCTATCTTATCCACACTCTCTCCCTTCAACCGCCCGGCTGCTGCAAGAACTATCTGGGCTGGCACATAAAACTTTTCTTTATACCTTAAAAAATCTTCCCGTCTAAAACTTTTGATTTGCTCTGGCTGCCCGATAATCAATCGGCCAAGCGGTGTATCACCATACAAGAGTAATTTATAAAGGTCAAAAATATATTTTAAAGGAGTATCCTTATACATATTGGCTTCCTCTAAAATCACTCCCCTCTCGCGCTCTATCTCCTCTTGGGCAAACAAAGAATTTTGCAAGATGTCATAAAGAATATCCAAAATAAGAGCGAATTTAGAGGACTCGGCCTGAATATAAAAACCAGTCATCTCTTCACAAGTAAAGGCATTATAAGAAGCACCAATACCATCCAGTTCTTGGGAAATTAAAAGCGTCGAGGGTCGTTTTTTCGTTCCTTTAAAAAATAAATGCTCTAAAAAATGAGAGATACCATTTTGCTCTTTTTCCTCGTAACGACCACCAACCTTAACCCCAACATATAATGTGGTCGCCTTTGTCTCTTTCATCGGCACTGCGATAAGACGTAATTTGTTAGGCAGAACAGTTTTTTTGAACATATTGAACTCTTTAATCTTTAATCTTTTCTCTTTGCTCTTTAATCTTTAATCTTTTCTCTTTGCTCTTTAATCTTTAATCTTTTTACGTGTCTTGCAATATACCAAACTATTCCTGCCATAATTATAACACCAATTAAGACATCAAACTTTCTAAAATATTCTTTTAGAAATTCCCATTGTTCGCCCAACCTCAAACCAAAATAGGCCAAGCCCAGTGTCCAGGGAAAAGAACCTAAAAAAGTGTAAAGGCAGAATTTTCCAAAATTCATTCGAGCAATCCCGGCTGGGAAGGAAATATAGGTTCTGACAATGGGCAAAAGGCGAGAAAAGAAAACAGTCACCTCACCATATTTTTTAAACCATCTATCCGCCAAATCCAAATCGTGATGCGAAATCAGAATATATTTTCCATATTTTTCAATCAAGGGTCGGCCACCATAAAGTCCGATATAATATGACAAGATAGAGCCAGCCAAACAACCAAAAGCGCCGACCAAACCAACAAACCAAAGATTGAGCCTGCCAGCAAAAACCAAATAACCAGAAAAGGGCATAATGATTTCAGAAGGCAAGGGGATATTGGCTGACTCAATGGCCATCAACAAACCAACACCAAAGTAGCCAAGCTTGGAAATCGTTGCCAAGATAAAACCAGAAATAATGGCCAAAATGCTGTATACCACAAATGCTCCTTTTTATACTTATTTTCGAACCACCCGAAACATTAAACCATCGCAAACTAATTAAAAATTTTTATCTTTAATCTTTGCTCTTTTATCTTTAATCTTTGCTCTTTAATCTTTAATCTTCTATTGTGCCAACCTCATCTTTTTGGCCAGCCAAATTAAAGGCTCAATAATCCATTTATCAATCGGGTCTTTTGCAAGCCATAAAAGCCAGGCAACAAAAATACCCAAAACCCAACCAGCCAAAACATCCGAGGGATAATGAAACCCAACCACAACGCGCGAAACAGAAATAAAAATACCAATTACAAAAAGCCAATAACTAATTTTCCGCTCGCCCGCCAAATAAAAAGAAAAAGCCAAAGCAAACAAAAAGGCAGCGTGGTCAGAGGGAAAGGAATAGTCTGGGCGATGAAAAATCAATTCCTTGGCAGGAAGACTAACTATGGGCCGCGGCCTAAAATACAAATGGCCAATCAACTTAGCAAATCCCTGCCAAGCCAGACCCCCAGCCAAGGCCGCCCGCAAAGCCGTCTTTTTCGCCCCCAAAAACCAATAGATGATTAAAAAAAGAGGGATAGAATAAATTAGATAAACAGCCAGAAATTTTATCAGACCGTCAAAAACTGCACTTTTGCCCAACAAACTATTCAAAAAAGAAAAAATCACCTGGTCCATCTACTTTATTTTAGCAAAATATTCTAAAAGCCAAAAGGCGAATCTTCGCATTTGTATTCAAGATCAATTTCTGATATCTTTGAAGGTGGAGAGAAAATGTTAAGTATTGGCATCGTTGGCCTTCCTAACGCTGGCAAATCAACTTTATTTAATGCCCTTGTAAAAGGTTATCAGGCAAAGGTCGCTATTCATCCTTTTACAACCATTAAACCCAATGTTGGCGTTGTCGAAGTTCCGGACGACCGCTTATCGCTGATCGCTAATCGCTTGTCGCTACCAAAGCAAATCCCTGCTACCATAGAATTTGTGGATATTGCCGGACTTGTTAAAGGCGCTCACAAAGGCGAGGGTTTAGGCAATCAATTTTTGGCCCATATTAGAGAATGTGATGCTATTTTACACTTGGTTCGGTTTTTTGATGAAGGTGTGCCAAGTGCAGGGGGCGTTGTTGATCCTGAATCAGATTTAGAAGTTGTCAATACCGAACTTTGCTTAAAGGATTTAGAAACGATTAAAAAGGCGCTGGCTGAGAAAAAAATCGACCCAAAAAGGAAAGAGGTTTTGGCAAAAGTTTTAGATACAATCAATCAAGACAAGCCCGCCAGAGAAGCCAAATTAACCGAAGAGGAACTGGCCCAAATAGCCGACCTAAATCTTTTAACCTTAAAGCCTGTTTTATATGTCGCCAATGTTTCGGAGGAGCAGTTTGGGAAAACCCTGCCCGCTCGCCTACCCCAAGGAACCCTTACTATTTCGGCCAAACTAGAATCTGATTTGATGTCGCTTCCTAAAAAAGAACAAAAAGAATATCTAAAAAGTTTGGGTGAAAGCGAATCTGGTTTGGATAAAATCATTAAAGCGGCTTATAAACTCTTAAATCTAATCACTTTCTACACCCTGCTTCCTAATCAGGTTCAGGCCTGGTCAATCCAAAAGGGCACAAAAGCAAAAGAGGCGGCTTCAAAAATTCACACAGACTTTGAGAAAAAATTTATTGCCGTCGAGATTTGCCCGTTCTCAGAGTTAATCAAGTTTAAAGGCTGGCAAGAGGCACAACAAAAAGGAAAGGTAAGAACCGAGGGTAGAAATTATGCCATCCAAGACGGTGATGTTGTGCTATTTAGACATAGCTAAGCCACCCGTGCCGGCGCGTCCCTTTTATTTTTAATAAAAATGTGCTACACTGCAAAATCAAAAATTAAAGAGTAAAGATAAAAGATTATTTGATTTAAGATTGATTATTAGTTATATTTGTTATGAGCGAGGATTGATGAAAACCTACGAATTAACCTATATCATTCCAGATAAATTCTCTGAAAAAGAAATCCCCAAAGTGACAGAAAAGGTTAAAAAACTTCTTTCAGATGGCAAAATTATCAAAGAAAAGTTTTGGGGGAAGAGGAAGTTGGCTTACCCAATAAAAAAGAATGATTGGGGATTTTACATTACTTTAGTCTTGGAAACAGAACCAGAGAATATCAAAAAAATTGAATCTAAATTAAAATTAGAAGAGGATGTAATAAGACATCTAATTATTTCTACTAAGCCAGCCCAAAAACCAGAAGTCAAGGAGATTGAAAAACCAAAGAAATTAGAAAAGCCAGAAGTAAAAGCCAAAGCCAAGCCAAAAAAAGAAGAAAAACCCAAAAAGACTAAAATCACTGAAGAAATAGAAACCGAAGAGAAAAAAATGAAAGCCTTAGAGGAAAAATTAGAGGAGATATTAAAGGAATAGGAGTTAGGATATAGGATATAGGTATTAGCTAAATCCTAAAACCTAAATCCTAATACCTGCTCCTGAAAGGAGCGCTTATGATTTCATTGAATAAGGTTATGCTCGTCGGAAATTTAACCCGCGACCCAGAACTCCGCTACACACCCAACGGCAGACCTGTTTGTTCGTTTGGATTAGCCACAAACAGGCGCTGGAAAAACGAGACAGGGGAATTGCAAGAGGAAACGGAGTTTCACAATGTGGTTGCCTGGGGTAAATTGGGAGAGATTGTCTCTCAAATCCTAAAAAGAGGAAACAAGGCCTTTGTAGAGGGTCGCTTGCGCACCCATAGTTGGGAAGGGCAAGACGGCATCAAAAGGCAAAGAACAGAAGTCATTATGGAAAATTTTATTCCGCTTACCCCCAAAGGCATCAAAGAGGTTGAGGAAATAGCCGAAGCCGTACCCGTAACAAGCGAAATAGCCCCAGAAGCAGAAGCCGAAGGGAAGAAAGAAAAAAAGACGAGCAAGCCTGCCAAGGCGGATAGCGAAGAAAACGAGGAAATAGACCTGGATGAAATTCCATTCTAAGAATTAATGGAGAAACATATGGCTTATGTGCAACGCAAAAAAGAATGTCTGTTTTGCAAAAGAAAAATGAGCGAGATTGATTACAAAGATACAGACCTACTCTCTCGTTATATTTTTCATACAGGCAAAATTATGCCAGCCTCAAGAACGGGTACCTGCGCCAAACATCAAAGAAAACTGACCATTGCCCTAAAAAGGGCCCGCCACTTGGCCCTTCTTCCCTTTGTGGTAAAATGAGATGCTGAAAATTACTGAACTGAAACCAGGTATTCTAATTGAATTAGAAGGCATACCCTACCAGATTATAACTGCCTCGCACAAGATGCTGGGCCGTGGTCATGGTATGGTCAAAACAAAATTAAAAAATTTAAAGACAGGAGCGCAAATAGAGCGGGTCTTTAAGGGCAATGAGGTCCTCAAAGAAGCAAATCTTAACAAAACAAAGGCCCTTTTTCTTTGGCAAGACAAGGACAACTTCTATTTTATGGACGCCCAAACATCTTCGCAATTTTCTCTGCCCGCTGCCTCTGTGGGCTTTGCCAAAAATTTTTTAGTGGAGGGCGGCGAAGTAGAAATACTGATGTTTTTAGATAAACCACTCTCTGTTAACCTTCCCATCAAAATGGAACTTAAGGTTGTCGAAACAGAGCCAGGCATTCGCGGAGGAAGAGAGACGCCAGGGACAAAAAAGGCCGTCTTGGAAACAGGTTTTGCCACTCAAGTACCTCTATTTATTAAGAAAGGAGACATAATTAGGGTAGATACCAGAGACGGGAAATATGTGGAAAGGAAAAAGCCTGCAATTTAAACCCAAGGCCAATCTGTTCGCTTTGCGGGAGAATACTACTGCAAAGGTAGGGCTTGAAATCCAGAAGCTAAAAAAAATTGAGGAATTAAGATTTATGATTTAAGATTTCATCTGGCGCGCGGAGGGAGAGAATATGTTTATTCAGGCTACCCAAATTTTAAATAAGCCAGTTTTTGCCGAAGAAGAAAAAGAAGAAGTAGGCCAGGTTTTGGAAATTATTATTGACCCAGAAAATGGCCAGATATTGGGATTTTTAGTTTCTCAACCTTTTGCAAAGCCAAGCGTTGTCTCTAATATGGATGTTTTGGATATTTCTAATGACGCCATTGTTATCAATTCTGCCAATTCCTTAATCAGTCCGTCTGAAATTATTAAAATCCAAGAAATTCTAAATCAAAAAATTAAAATCTTAGGCGCAAGAGCCGAAACTGAATCAAAAAAACCGTTGGGTAGGATTGAGGATTTTATTATTGAAACGGAAACCGGCTCTTTGATGAAATTTTATATAAAAAGCGGATTCTTCTCGCCTCTTCTTATCTTGCCTGCCACAAGTGTACTCAAAATAGAAAAAAATAAAGTTATCTTTTCTGACGACGTATTGACGAGCCCTAAGGCAACAGAAGCAGTGCCAACATGAAAACAACCAGTCATTCAATGGGCAAAAAACGTCTATTTCTAGGATTTCTATTTGTAACAGCCATTTTAACTTGGTCTATCTTTTTTGCCTGGCCAACGAAGAATCTTTCGGTCTATTTATGCGACGTGGGGCAGGGAGATGCTATTTTTATCAATAGTCCAAGCGGTTTTCAAATGTTGATTGATGGCGGACCTTCAAATAAAGTATTGGAATGTTTAAGGGAAGCGATGCCTTTTTGGGACAGAAGCATTAATCTGGTTGTTTCAACACATCCTCATGCCGATCATTTGACGGGCCTTTTAGAGGTCGTAAAAAGATATAATGTCGGACAAATATTATCTACCGATGTTGTGCATACTTCGCCTGAGTTTATGGAGTGGCTAAAACTGATTCAGGAAAAGAAAATCCCAATGGAGTTGTCTAAAGATGTTAAAGCAATTGATTTGGGCGATGGGGCTAAGGCGGATGTTTTATACCCAAAGGAGAGTTTGAAGGACAAAAAAATTGAGAACCTAAATAATGCCTCGGTGGTCTTGAAATTAGATTATGCTGGCACCTCTTTTTTATTTATGGGTGATCTAGAGAAAGATAGGCAAAATAAATTAACTACAACCTATAACCTAACACCTGTCACCTTCCTCAAGGTTTCCCATCACGGTTCAAAAGATGCTTTGGATGATGAATTTTTAGAAATAGTCAGCCCCAAAGTAGCCTTAATATCTGTTGGAAAAAATAATTACGGACACCCGGCAGAAATAACCTTAAAGAAATTACAAGACAAAGAAGTAGAAATCAAAAGGACAGACAAAGACGGCACGGTTAAGGTAGAGGTTGAGAAAGATGGGAAGTGGAGGATAGAGTAAAGTAAAAACCGCAATAAAAAAGTTAAAAGTTTTGCTATAGTCCGAGTTTTATTATAAAAAAATGCCCCGCCGCGCGATTACTCGCTTAGCGGGGCTTTTGAACTTGTTATTGGCCTTGCCCTCCTATGGGGCAGGAATGAGCCGCACCGAAGCGCGACCCAACTCCTTACCCTCTTTAGAGAGGGCGATGGCCTCAAGTTTGGGAGCGCTCAATCCCCTCAGCATTTCAGGTCGTATTCTGACTTGAAATGGAGGAGATTTTGCTGTCCCCTCAAACTTTTTAGTCCCTTCACCATCATAGATGACGAAGAGAACTTTTTTGGTCGATGCTGGAGCCCGGACTGTCAGAAGTACAGACCCCGACAATGGAACGTGAACCTTATCGCCGGCAACGTCAGCGAAATAAACCGACGATGCCGGCTTGCCCGCCGAAGATGAGCTAGCCGTCTCTGGCGGCACCCATTCTGGTTCGGCGGACTCGGGCCTAACCGGTTCAGCCTGGACCGGCTCAGATGGCGAGGCTACCGCCGGAGAAAACAAGTTCGAAACTGCCTTCCCCACGGCCTCGCCGACTGCTCGCCGAGCCAGATTTTCAATCCGCTCTAAATCAACCTCGAGCGGATCCCAGCCCCTTCCGAGGCTGACCCGTGCCCGGCTTAATGCCGCTACCGAGCCAGTACCCCGGAGGGTTTGGATCTGGCGCCGGGTCTTAAGATCTATTTGTCGGAGCAGAACTCCGATTTTTAGACCCGCCACCTCGGCCTGACGTCGCCAGTCGCCGATTTCAAAGTTCTGCTCGCGCAGAACATAGGCGCTGACGTAAAAGATCACGTCAGTCCCGGCGAAGTAACCTTTCTCCTTCCGGCTTTCGCTGCGGGCACCCCATTCGGAGTTTTCAAGTTCTATCTCGCTTTGCAGAGGATCAACATCCTCTGTTGAGACAAGAACCCGAAAACCCCTCTTCTCCAAAGCGACCTCGCATTCCTGCTTGGTCACCCTGGAAAGGTCCTCAGAGTAGTAGTAGCCACGACCAAAGCCGTAGCCATACGACTCCGAGGCCTCGGGGTCCACGACCACAATCACGGTCGGGCCCGCAGCCGGTGGAGTTGTGGCGCTCTGCGGCTGAAGACTTGCAATCTCGGCTTCCAGTCGCTTAATCCTCTCTCCAGTATCTGGGTGGCTGGCGAACCAGCCGATAACCGGCGTTCGCGCGTCTCCGTTTCCATAACGGCCTTGCAGCCGTCGGAGAACAGAGACCAAGCCTTTGGGGTCGTAGCCGGCTTTATAAGCCAGCCGCGCCCCCTCCAGGTCAGCGGCATACTCGTCTTTTCGGCTTCTATGTCCACCGAAGATGCCTGCCCCAACCTGAACTGAGGTGTTCAAATCCTCGCCTTTGGCGCCGAGCGCCTTGCCGGCGAGGACGCCGACGATCGCTCCCAGGATATTCTGTTTTGCCTGAGAGCGATGATGACGACCGAGAACATGGGCCATCTCATGGCCCAATACCCCAGCCGCCTCATCGTCAGACGCCAAAGAACCGACCATCGCCGAGGTAATTTGGATGTTACCATCCTTGTCTACCCCGGCATTGAGGTCCTCGTCGCCGACGACCTCAACCTCAAAACTCCTGCCTGCCGCCTGGCTGAGCCGAGAACAAACTGTTTTCAGTTCACTCTCGGAAAGAGCCATTGCTGGCTGGGACGCAACAAGGAAGGATATTAGAAGGACGGCAACCAAAATAAGACCAGTGCCTCCTCTAAAATACTCCTCCCAGTAACGTCGCTGCCTTTCTTTATGTCGTCGGCGAATCTCGGCGTTCTCCTCATCTTCTGCCGGCCGAAGCCAGCTTCGGATGAAAGAGAAAATCTCCCGCCGCCGGTAAATAACAAGCGGCAAGAGAATTACAACAGACATTAGCGCCGCCGTGGAGACGGCAGCATCCCAGAAGATGTTGCCCGAAACGGGCAACACGGCCGCCAGAACAAATAAAATTGCCCCAGCGACCCACCAGAACTTCTCAGATCTTGCCATTGAAATCACCTCCATTTAGCGCAATGGCAGGCGCAATTGTATTACACTATATAACACCAGGCCCCTTGCAGAACCTGATGATTATCTGGATTGTAAAAGTGCTTTCCCTTTATTATAAAGGAAAACGCCTCATTATAGCACAAAATTGCTTGAAAAACAAGGGAAAAGAGGGTAACATTAAAAAGGCAAAAGTAAAAAGGAAAAACGCAAAACTGAAATTTTGAGTTTGGCCGACTAAAAAGGAGTTTTTTGTGTCTGGTCATAATAAATGGTCGCAAATCAAATATAAAAAGGCAATCACCGATGCCCAAAAGGGCCGGGTTTTTACAAAGTTGGGCAATGCCATCACAATTGCAGTAAAAGAAGGTGGCCCTGACTCTGAAACCAACTTCAAATTAAAAACACTGATTGAAAAAGCCCGACAAGCCAATATGCCAACCCAAAACATTGAGCGGGCCATTAAACGGGGCACTGGCGAAATAGAGGGAGCAAAAATAGAAGAGGAAACTTATGAGGGATACGGTCCGGCTGGTGTAGCACTTTTAATCAAATCTGTCACAGACAATAAAAATCGGGCCCTTAATGAAATTAGAAATATTCTATCAAGATTTGGAGGCAAACTCGGCCAGCCGGGCAGCGTTTCTTATTTATTTGAACAAAAAGGAGTGGCTATCGCAACAATCAACAATCAACAATCAACAATCAACAAAGAAGATATAGAACTTGCGGCGATTGATGCAGGGGCGACTGATTTACAAGAGGAAGATGATACAATTTTAATTTACACAAAGCCAAAAGAATTATTCCAAGTCAAAAAGCAACTTGAAGAAAAAGGAGTGAAAATAGAATCAGCAACACTCTCAATGGAGCCAAAAGAAACAATTAAAATAGAAGACAAGCAAAAAGCCGAACAAATTTTAAAATTAATGGATGCCTTGGATGAATGCGAGGATGTCTCAAGCGTTTCGGCCAATTTTGATATATCTGACGAATTAATGGCGTCCCGCGCCAATAGCGAATAAAAACTTATATAACTAATCTATTCGTTATTGGTTTAATTAATCATTAGTGAGGGTTTATGATAATCTTGGGGCTTGACCCGGGCACGGCCACAACAGGATTTGGAGTAATTTCCCTAAATCCTAAATCCACAGTCCTAAATCCTAAACTTATTGCCTATGGCACGATTGAAACCAAAGCCAACTCGTATATGCCCGCCCGTCTGAGAGAGATTTATTTACATACGCGCAAACTCATCAAAACGCACAAACCAGACAAGGTGGCTCTTGAGTCACTGTTCTTTTTTAAAAACCAAAAAACAGTAATGACAGTCTCCCAGGCCAGAGGGGTAATTATGCTTGCCTGCCAATCTATGAAAATTCCAGTCACTGAATATCCCCCACTCCAGGTAAAAAATTCTCTTTGCCAAAATGGACGGGCTGATAAAAAAGAGATGCAAGAGACAATCAAAAAAATTCTCAAATTAAAAGAAATCCCCAAGCCAGATGATGCGGCAGATGCACTTGCTACTGCCATTTGTTGCGCCCAAAATCTTTGATGATAGTGGTTTGACAACAACTTGAATAAAAAGATAAGATAAGAGATAGATTAAAGAGCAAAGATAAAAGATTAAAGAGCAAAGATGCAGGGGTTTAATAGGGAATTCAATAATATAGTTTTACCTTTTTCATTTTTCGTTTTGAGTTTAGCTTTAAGCGGCGAAAGGAGCGATTGTGCCTAAATTACGTCAAAATCCCGTGACTGGCGAATGGGTGGTGATTGCGCCAGAACGAGCCAGAAGGCCCCAAGATTATATCCTGCCCAAGCCAGTCCCCAAAAAAAGAGTTTTGGAGTTTTGCAACTTCTGCCCAGGGGGCGAGGCCTACAACACCCAAATTGAAGGAGCCGGCACCAAACATGTCTATGTTGTGAATAATAAGTTTCCTGCTTTTGTCCCCCAGGAAACAATCACCTTGGATGCAGGGAAGGTCTACTATAGCCAAAGGAGTGTTGGCGGCCATGAAGTAATCAGTTTTATTGAGCACGACCGCGACTTAGAAGAATTACCCCCTTCCTATTTAGACGAACTTTTTGAGGTCTATCAGAAAAGAATTGCTTTTTACAAACAAAATCCGAGTGTGGAATATGCAATGCCTATTCATAATCACGGCGCAGAAGCAGGTGAGTCAATTGAGCATCCCCATTCGCAACTCTTTGCTTCTTGCATCAAGCCAAATGTGATTATAGAAGAACTGACTGGTGCGGAAAAATTTTACCAACACGAACAAAAGTGTATCTTTTGCGAAATTGTTAAAGAGGAAAAGAAACAAGGCGCCAGAATTGTTTTTGAGAATGACAATTTTATTGTTTTTACGGCCTATGCTGCTCGGGTGCCTTTTGAAATGTGGTTACTGCCCAAACGGCACCAAACCCGCTTTGAGGAGATGAACGCAGAAAAAAGGAAGCATTTGGCCCAGATTATGTCAACGATTCTGAAAAAATTGTATAATGGGCTCAATGACCCGCCGTATAATTTTTACCTCCACACCTCGCCAACCAAAGAAAATCACTTTGATAAATTTTATCATTGGCATATAGAAATCATACCACGCCTCACCCGCTTTGGCGGATTTGAATGGGGTAGTGGTATAATAATAGATGTTGTCTCGCCAGAAAGAAGCGCTGAGTTTTTAAGAAGAATAAAAATATAAGCATTGTTTTAGGCAAAAAGGGAATAAATGCGTATACTTTTTTTACTTAAATACCCTCTTTTTGGTAGTGGCAGCGGGACTTACGGGAGGAAACTGGCAGAAAAATTAGCCAGTCTTTATCCAAAAGATAAATTCGCTATCTTTTGCCCTGACCAAGAAACCAAAATCCCTGGCGTCAAGATTTACCCATTTCGGCTGCCATTTAAGGCGGCGGCCACAGGCCATCCCAAATGGCCAAAAGCCAGACTCTTTCATCAACTCACTAATCATCAAATAGATAGACTTTACAAAACTACCCTCGCCCAAGTTCTAGATGTTGTTAATGATTTTGAACCAGACGTCATCCATGTTCATCATGAATTATATTTCACTTGGATTGCTAATTACATCAGGGCAATTTATGGAATTTTTTATTTGGTCACTGTCCATGGCACAGGACTTTTAACAGCCAGCCAGGATAAAAGATGGATTCCATTAACTCAAGATGGCTTAAGACGAGCATTTCTAATCAACGCCGTATCAGGAGATACAAAAAAATGGCTTCTAAAAATCTACAGCCGCAGGTTTATTGATAATAAAATCAGAATCATCCCAGGAGGAATTGACATAGAAAACTATCCTCCAAAAAATAAAGACGAGGCGTGGATAGACAAGAAATATAACTTAAAAGGAGAAAAAGTTGTAATTTTTGCGGGCAAAATAGAACCCCACAAAGGATTAGAATACCTGATCAAGGCTGCACCCAAAATTAAAGGTAAGATATTTATTTTTGGTAGTGGTAGCGAAAGAGCGCGGTTAGAAAAAATGGCTCAGTCAATGAATCTAAAAAATGTCTTCTTTTTGGGTTACTATGGCCCAGAATATGTAGAGGAATTAAGGGCGTTTTATCGCCGAGCCAATGTTTTTGTCTTTCCTTCAATTTGGGACGAACCTCTAGGCTTGGTCGCTCTTGAAGCAATGGCTTCATTTACACCGGTTGTGGCCAGCAAAAAAGGAGGCATTCCGCTTGCGGTCAAAGACAAAATTAATGGTTTCTTGATTCGGGCAAAATCAGCCAAAGCAATTGCTGAAAAGGTTAATTTAATTCTACAAAATCCAGAATTAGAAAGGAAAATGGGCGAAGAGGCGAGGAAAATTGTAGAAGAAAAATTTAGTTGGGCCAAAATTGCTAAACGATTTCACGATTACTATGAACAGGCTTACCAAGAAAGCCAAAAACGCCTTAAAACCATGCGTCTCCCCGTTGATGTTAAACGAGAACGTATAGAAATCAAGGGAAGAAAAATTGGAGCAATTTAAAATAAGAAGATAGAATCAAAAAAATAAAAACTTGGTTTAAAGGTTTAAAGCCAAAAAGGATTTGGTATGAAAATTGCAGTTATAATCCCGCCATTTACAACTTTGCCTGCCAAAGGGCAGGGAGGAACCGAGCGGATTGCCCAAGGAATGATTGAGGAGTTTTTAAAAAGAGGACACAAGGTAACCTTGGTCGGAGCAGGAAAGTGCCAAACAAGTGCCAGATTTGTCCAAATATTTCCGCAAACCATCTCTGAACAAAAATTTGATTCAACCACCACAGAGCAATCCCGACCGCTGAGAATAGAAACAGCCTATATCACAAAGGTGATGAAATATCTTTTAGATCACGGAGGTCAATTTGATGTTGTTTTCAATCATATGCGCGGTGGATATTTGATTTTGCCGCTTTCGCAATTTTTAAATACGCCTATTATTTCCATTATGCATCTTCCTTTATTTAAAGAACTTATTGATGTTTTGAGTCAATTTAAAAACCCAAATATTATTACCATTTCCAATTCTCAAAGAAAACCAGCCAAGGGCCGGGTGAATTTTTTGGCCACTGTTTATAATGGGGTTAATCCTGATGAATTTCCTTTCAACAAAAAACCAAAAGATTATTTTCTTTATTTAGGCGCAGTGGGAGAACATAAAAGTCCTCATTTGGCCATTGAGGCCTGCCAAAAAGCAAAGGTAAAATTAGTTTTGGCGGGCGGGAAAATCCGGCAGCCCTATTTCTCAGAAAAAATTAAGCCCAAAATTGATGGAAGTCAAATAAAATATGTTGGCGAAGTGGAAAACAAAAAACAAAAGGATTTATTAAAAAACGCCAAAGCCCTTTTATTCCCAATCACCTGGGAGGAACCTTTTGGATTAGTAATGATAGAAGCAATGGCCTGCGGCACACCAGTTATTGGTTTTAATCGCGGGGCTGTCCCTGAAGTTGTCCAAAATGGCAAAACCGGCTTTGTGGTTAAAAATGTTAACGAGATGGCAAAAGCAATTAATCAAATACATCAAATTAATCGAGCGACTTGCCGTAAACTGGTAGAGGAGAAATTCACTTACAAAAAAATGGCTGACGATTATCTAAAGGCGGCAGAGAAAGTAATTAAAAAAAGGGGTTTAAGATGGAAAAACTAAAAATTGTTATGATTTCAACGTTATGGGAAAGGACTCCGCCTGTTTATTATGGAGGCACAGAACGGGTTGTTTCTTATTTAACAGAAGAATTGGTAAAAAGAGGACATCAGGTAACTCTTTTTGCCACCAAAGATTCTGTCACCAAAGCAAGACTTTTTGCCACCTATCCTCGGGCACTCTACCGCGATAAAATACCCTGGAGCAGTTATTACGATAATCTAATCCTGTACAGCCGGGCGATGGAATATGCCATTAAACAAAAAGTGGATATTATTCACAGTCATGGCCCGTACTATAGTTTGCCGTTCATCCCGTTGGTGCCTATCCCCATGCTTCACACATTACACGGTAATATAAGCAGAAAGGTTATCTCTGCCGACAAAGTTAGAATGCTTTTGGCCTTTAAAGAAGCGAATTTCGTCTCAATTTCTAATTCTCAAAGAAAACTAGAATTAAATTATGTAAAAACTGTCTATAACGGCATCCCTGTCTCTCGTTTCACCTTCAACCCGAAAGGAGGCGATTATTTGGTTTGGCTGGGCAGATTTACACCTGTTAAAGGGGCCAAAGAAGCAGTCGAGATAGCCAAAGCCGTAAAAATGCCCCTTATGATGGCAGGCAAGGTTGACTGGGCTGTAGAAAGAGACAGAGAATACTTTCAAAAATTTATCAAACCGCATTTAAAAAAGAAGGAAGTAGAATATATTGGAGAAATAAACCACGCCCAAAAAAACAAATTGATGGGCTCTGCTTTCTGTTTGTTGAACCCAATTAGTTGGGACGAACCATTTGGTCTTGTGCCCGCTGAAGCGAATGCCTGCGGAACTCCTGTCATTGCCTTTGCCAAAGGCTCTATGAGTGAACTTATTAAAAGAGGCCTGAATGGATTTTTGGTAAAACCCGGAGACACTAAAGGCATGATAAACGCTCTCAAAAAACTCCTCCAAATGCCCAAAGATAAATATTATTCTATGCGTCGCGCCTGCCGTGAGCATGCCGAAAAGAATTTTTCAATTGAAAAAATGGCGGACGGATACGAAAAAGCATATCAAGAAGTGTTAAGAAGACATAGGTAACTCTATTGCTCCAATCACCCCGGCTTGCTCTATATATTTTCCTGTCATAATTTTTGTTTCGGCTGCCTCTTTGGGATATATTTTAAGCATATTTAGATAATGCGTTTTGACCCTTTTGAGCAAACCCTTATGTTGGGCAATGCCGCCACATAAAATAAAAACATCTGGCTTGACTGAAACAGTAATTATTTGGACTCCTTGGGCAATCTTTTTAGCAATAAAATCCCAGGCTCTTTCATCTTTCATGTAAATCGGCTCTTTCTCAAATCGTCTTTTTATCGCTCCAGCCGAAACATACGCCTCCAAACACCCTTTCTGCCCACAGCCACAAACAGGACCATTTAAATCTAAAACCATATGGCCCGCCTCAACATCCCAATTACCATGGTAAATTTTGCCGTCTATTACGCATCCGTACCCAACGCCAGAACCCAAGGTAAAACCAGCAACAATTTTATAGCCCTTTCCTGCCCCGACCTTCGCTTCCCCAAAAATCGCTAAGTTAGCATCATTTTCTAAAATAATTGGGCAGCCTAAAATTTTCTCCCAATCACCAAAACTTGCGCCAGCCCAACCTGGCAGATTGGGAGCCTTGATAATTTTTTTCTTAGATAAATCAAGCGGACCAAAACAACCAGCGACGACCAAAGAGACTCGGCCAAACGATTTTTCAATTTCTCTTTTGAGATTATGGGCAGTTTTAATAAAATCCGGCTCGGTTTTAATTCCCGTTTTAATTTTATAGCCGCCGTTTTTGTCTTTGATTCCAATTTTGATTGTTTGAGCCCCGACATCAATACCGATTTTCATTTTTATCCCCGTTATTAGCGGGTGCGAGGCATTTGAATGAAGAAACCGTCGCGCAGGCCGAGCGGGCATGGTAGCCGCCATGGCGGCTGAGCGAGGCCGAGCGCCGAGCAGCCCCGCCCACGCTGGGGGCGGGGACTGCGTGTTTCTGAGTCAAGTGCCGAGCAGGACCCGCTTTACCAACTTGCACAACCGCTCCTTTTATTTTAAAATAGCAGATAAGGACCTCTATGACAATTACCTTAGTCGGCCTGATTATCTATTTTATCTTTCTTTTTGCCTTTGCAATTTTCTCTGCCTTCGCTGTCTACCATCTTTTTCAATTTGGCTATGTAGGGGATTTGTGCCGGCCAGTGGCCATTGGATATTTAGTGGCGGCTGGAGCAATTATTTTATTTACTTTAATCCTGACTTTGGGGTCGGTAGTCTAAAGAGTAAAGAGCAAAGATAAAAGAGTAAAGATGCAGAAGATGTTTCCGGACCAAAAAGAGGGAGAGGCGGTCTTGGTCTTTCTACGAAGGCACTGGCTAACCTTTTTCCCCTCTATCTTAATCATATTTGTCTTATTTTTAATTCCCTTGGTTGCTTTTTTAGCCATTAGACTGGCTGGGCTTGCATTGGGCGAGTTTCGTCCATTGGTGGTCTTGGGCTTTTCTTCTGAAATTCTAATGGGCTTAGCCTTCTTTGTCGCCTCTTTTATTGATTACTATCTGGATGTATCTATTGTAACCAATCAAAGAATCATTGACATTGAGCAGAAAGGACTCTTTAATCGAAGCATCGCCCAGCAAGAATTGGCGCGGGTCCAAGATGTTAAGACGAGAAAAGCGGGGATATTCCAAACCTTTTTTGACTACGGAGACGTTTTTATTCAAACAGCTGGCGAGGCACCCAATTTTGAGTTTAAATCCGTCCCCAAGCCAGATGAAGCAGCCCAAAAAATTATGGCATTGCATCACGATGTTTTAGAAAAAGGCTATAAAGAACTAGAAGAAAAACTCGCTGAGCCGTCCCAGGAAGGTGCCGAAGAGGGACTGAAAGAAATTCCGAAAATATAACCCCTCGCCAATAACTAATTAAACCAATAACGAATAATTAGTTATTAGATAAAATTCGTTATTAGCGAGGAAACTGTGAAACAGTTTAAAATTCTTGAACACACGGCTGATTTGAAGATAAAGGTTTGGGGCAAGGATTTGCCTGAATTATTTAAAAATGCTGCAGATGCGATGTTTGACGCAATGAGCGGAAAATCCGAAATTCGAAATTCGAAGCACGAAACAAATTATAAATTCCAAATTAAAAATCTTAAACTAACTGCTCAAGACCACGAATCTCTCTTGGTTAATTTTTTAAACGAACTCCTGTATCTGTCCGACGTCAACAATCAAGGATATAGGATAAAGGATATAGGATTTAGGAAAAATAAAGAGTTTGAACTAAAGGCCGAGCTTATTCCCTATCCCCTGCCTCCGCTTGAAATTGAAATCAAAGGCGCGACTTACCACAACTTAAAAATTGAGAAAAAAACAGGACTTTATCTAACAATAATACTCTTTGATATCTAAACATCACTTTCTTTGAGCGCGCTGGATTTTGACCACGGCAAAAAGATAGATAATTTCCAAAATGCCCAGTGTGTTGACAACATACAGAATAACAAACCAGGCCTTATCTTCTCTTTTTGCCGCTTCCCAAAGCGCCAAACCCTTCCAAACTAATGACCAAATGAGCAAGAGCGCGAATAAGGCTGGATTTATGCCCGCCAGTGACATATCCCAGCCGCTAACAAAACTCTGATAACCCATCTTTCCTCCCTTTTTATTTTAGCATATTGGTATATGTTAAAATATAACTGCTATGTCAATCTCCAAAAAAGACCTCAAAAAAATTAAAGAATTCGTCTGGGAAGTTCCCAAAACCTTTCGCAAAGATATGCGTGTTCCGGCTCGAATTTACGCCTCAGAAAAGATGATAGAAGAGATAGAAGAAGAAGCCTTGATTCAGTTAATCAACTCAACGACACTACCAGGAATTGTAAAGCACGCTATTGCAATGCCTGATATTCACTCTGGATACGGCCCGCCCATAGGCGGAGTAGGAGCGATGCAGTTATCCGAAGGAGTTATTTCGCCTGGATTCGTAGGCTATGACGAAAATTGCGGTTGCCGATTATTGCTTTCTAATTATCAAGAAAAAGAAATCAAACCACACATAGAAAAATTGGCCGAGGAGATTCAAAAAGAAGTCCCGTCAGGTCTGGGACGAGGCAGGGCAATAAAACTTTCCCTTGAACAAATTAATAAAATTTTAGAAGGAGGCGTGCCTTATCTCGTGCAGCAAGGGTATGGGGAAAAAGAAGATATTGAAAATTGCGAACATAAAGGAAAAATGGAAGAGGCAGATGCTTCTTGTGTTTCAAACCAGGCTAAAAATCGGGGCAGGGATCAGGTGGGCACTCTTGGTTCGGGCAATCATTTCTGTGAAATTGATAAAGTTGAAGAAATTTTTGACAAAAAAGCGGCCCAAGTTTTTGGCTTGTTTAAAGAACAGGTGATAGTCCTCATTCATACGGGTTCGCGAGGGCTGGGCCACCAAAATTGCACTGACTATTTGAAAGTTGCTATTGGAGCCTATCCAAAATACGGAATAAAACTACCAGATAGAGAATTGGCTTGCGTTCCATTTAATTCGCCTGAGGGTCAAAGATTTTTTAGGGCGATGTCTGCTGCTTGTAACTATGCTTGGGCAAACAGACATATGATAATGCACTTTGTTAGAAAAGCCTGGAAGGCAGTTTTGGGAGAGCGGTCAAATTTAAAATTACTTTATGATGTCGCCCATAATATAGCCAAGATTGAGGAACATGAGGTTGACGGGAAGAAAATGAAATTGATAGTTCATCGCAAAGGAGCGACTCGAGCCTTTCCGCCTGGCCACCCTGAGATTCCAGATAAATACAAAGAGATTGGGCAGCCAGTTTTAATTCCTGGGTCAATGGGCTCGTCTTCTTATGTTTTAGTGGGCACAGAGAAGGGAAGAGAAGCCTGGTTTAGCACGGCCCATGGAAGCGGAAGAAGAATGTCACGCCACGAGGCACTAAGGAGAACCTCTGGGCAGGAGGTAACGAAAAATCTACGATCAAAAGGAATTATTGTCAAATGCTATTCTTTGCGGGGTCTGGCCGAAGAAGCACCCATTGCTTATAAAAACATTGATGAAGTTGTCCAGGTTGTTGATGCCGCTGGTTTAGCAAAAAAGGTCGCCCGCCTCGCACCCTTGGCGGTTGTTAAGGGGGAGTAAAAAAAATTAATTGCCAAAAAAGTCGCTCGTCTGGTACTGCTTGGGGTGATAAAGGGATAGTTATGTTAAAATAATTTTGAGGAATTTAAAATGAGAACATGGGGTAAAATAATTATTGGCGATAGTAGGAGAATGCCAGAGCTAAGTAATGAAAGTATAGATTTAATTATCACTTCTCCCCCATATTGGCACATAAAAGATTATGGCATAGCCGGGCAAATTGGCTACGGGCAAAGTCTTCATAACTATCTGAAAGATTTATATTATGTGTGGAGTGAATGTTTCAGGGTGCTCAAGAAGGGAAGAAGGTTTTGTCTTAATATAGGGGACCAATTTGCAAGGTCAATTATCTACGGGCGATATAAAGTAATTCCTCTCCATGCCGAGTTTATAAGCCAGTGCGAGAAGCTGGGCTTTGATTATATGGGTGCTATTATTTGGCAGAAAAAAACTACGATGAATACAACCGGTGGAGCAAATGTAATGGGCTCTTTTCCATACCCTGCTAACGGGATTGTAGAAATCGATTATGAGTTTATTCATCTTTTTAAAAAACCTGGTAGTAGTCAAAAGGTTTCAAAGGAAATAAAAGAAGTCTCAAAATTAACAAAAGAAGAATGGAAAGAATATTTTTCCGGCCATTGGTATTTTGGGGGAACTAAACAATTAGGCCACGAGGCAATGTTCCCAGATGAACTTCCCAGAAGATTAATAAAAATGTTTAGCTTTGTTGGGGATGCCGTCTTAGATCCATTTCTAGGGAGTGGGACGACTCTAAAAGTAGCCCTTGAATTAAAAAGAAATGGGGTAGGATACGAGATAAATAAATACTTCCTGAATTTTATAAAGAAAAAAGTCAATCAAACAGAAAAACTCCAAATTGTTGAAAGACTCAACAAAAAAATTGATTTACCAGAGCTTGATTACTCTCCAATGATTCAGAATGCCAAACCAAAAATAAGTCCTGAAAAATTTAACTTCAGAGGAAAAAGACTTTATCGGGTTGTCGAAGTGGTAAATGAAGATACAATAAAATTAAATACTGGACTAAAAGTAAAATTTTTAGGAGTAAAAGTGAATAAAAATGAAGAAGCCCTTAATTACTTAAAAAAATATATCTTGGGGAAAGAGATATTCTTGAAGCTCGAAAATAACAAAGTCATAGATGAAAATACTATTATGGCTAATGTCTATCTCAAAAATAAGATTTTTATCAATGGTTATCTAATTAAATCAGGGATAGCTTCTCCTGAAAGGAAATATGCCTAAAGAATGGATCTTAAATCAGGCTACAATGAGATGGGGTTTAAATAAGAAAACCCAAGTCGGCCCAGTTGCGGAACTGATAAGAAAATGCTCGCCTAAAACAGTTGAAGAATGGAAAGAATTTTATTATAAAAATGCCTACCCGAAAGAACACTTAGAAGAATTGGGAAGGAAGCTTTATGTAAAGATAACTGAGGTATGCCAGGCAGAAATTGAAAATATCACAGAAGAAGATTGTATCAATTTTATTAAGAGTTTAGTAATAAATCGGACTTTTGATGGGTATCAGTCGGAAATTCAAACTATTTATGGGCAACTTCAGCAAGCCCTAGGGGTAAAAATTGAACCGGCGTCAGATGAATGGGATAGGAGATATAATGTAGATTTCTTCATTGAAATAAATGACAAACATATTGGTCTTCAGATAAAACCAGCTGGCTATGCCTACATTACCCAGATTATCAATGAGTTAAAATTTCAAGAAGCAAGTCATAAAAAATTTACTGAAAAATTCGGAGGGAAAGTATTTTATGTCATTTCAGTGAAAGACGAAAGAGGAAAGAAAAAAATTTATAATCAAGAGGTAATTGAGGAAATTAAAGCAGAAATCAAAAGGTTGAAAAAAGCATGACCAAAAAATACCTGTCTCCAAAATTGTTGTATCTTGCACCATTGGTTCTTTTCTTGGTCTCATTCATTTGGCCGATTGGGATTTTGGAGGCCCAAAATGAAATTAAACCAGGCGATGTGGTGATAAATGAAGTCTATTATGATGCAGCCGGGCAAGAACCTCAAGGAGAATGGATTGAGCTTTATAATAATACTCCCTCGCCTATCACCCTTGATAACTGGTCTATTGCGGATAATTACACAGCCCGCTATCCGAAAAGTCTTGATAAAATCTCATCTTCCTCCATTTTACCTAAAAATTTTTTAATTATTGCAAGCAACGAAGAAGTCTTTAGAAATCTTTTCCCCGCTTTCAATGGTCAAATTGTTGTTATTTCCGATGGCAAAATTGGGAATGGCCTTTCCAATACTGGGGATAGCCTCATTTTGAAAGACAAGGAGGGCAACATCATTGACCAAATTTCTTATGGGAATGATAGTTCTATTCATAATCCAGCTATACCCAAAGTAAAAGAAGGACATTCTATTGAAAGATATCCCGCAGGCAAAGATACTGATTCTTATTCTGATTTTATTGATCAAGAAATTCCCACCCCTGGCCAACCTGCCACCCAGCCGCCGTCTCAAGAATCTGAGCAAACCCATTCCCCATCCCAAAATAGCAATCCAGAAGGCGAGGATATTGTCGCTCTAATTTCTATCAAAGAGGCTCGGAAAAAGGAAAAAGACGCCGAAATCTTGGTTCAGGGAATCGTTACTGTTTTGCCAGGCACGCTCTCGGCAAATTACATTTATATTCAGGATGAAACCGGCGGTATCCAAGTCTATTCTTCAAAGAAAAATTTTCCCAACTTATCGCTCGGCCAGAAAGTTACTGTATTGGGCACGCTTTCTGAAGCGTATAACGAAAAAAGGATTAACATCCAAACCGCCCAAGACATCACAATCTTAAGCCAAGAAAAGGAGCCGGAGCCGCTTAACCTAA
>Ga0272448_1002312_pt1 | contig 24098 bp, 20 predicted proteins | sample YNPCB0191_FD_202220 | JGI IMG/M metagenome (GOLD analysis project Ga0272448, IMG submission 202220) | Hot spring sediment microbial communities from Yellowstone National Park, WY, United States - YNP-CB-019-1 | ecosystem: Environmental > Aquatic > Thermal springs > Hot (42-90C) > Sediment... | reverse complement strand
TATCTTCTTAACAACTTTTCCCTGCCTTTTAAAAAACGTTCCGAATCATTATTACCAAGACAACTCAAAACTTGACCTTAATCGGATAATCTGCTAAATTAAATAAATTTTTAAGATACTTAGAGTATTTAGAAAGGAGAATAAATATTGTCAGCAATTAAAATTTATAATACCCTTACGCAAAAAAAAGAAATTTTTACTCCCCTTTGTCCCGGTCAAGTTTCAATGTATGTATGTGGGATAACTGTATACGACCATGCTCATATTGGTCATGCTCGAGCAGCTATTATTTTTGATACTATTTACCGCTACTTTAAATACCGGGGTTTTAAGGTTACTTATGTCCGAAATTTTACCGATATTGACGATAAGATTATCAATCGGGCTAACCAAGAGGGGGTTAGTTGGAAAGAAGTTGCTGAGAGATATATCCAAGAATATACCGAAGACATTAAAGCGCTGGGTAATGAGCCTCCAACTTACGAACCTCGAGCTGCTGAGCATATCCCAGATATGATTAAAACTATCGAAAGATTAATTGAGAAAGGCTATGCTTATGAACTAAATGGGGATGTTTACTTTGAAGTAGGAAAGTTTAATGCATACGGCAAGTTATCAAAAAAGAACCTGGACGAGCAGCTCGTTGGTGCCCGGGTAGAAATGGATGAACGAAAAAAAGACCCGCGTGATTTTGCGCTTTGGAAAAAATCGAAGCCCGGGGAACCTTCTTGGCCCTCTCCCTGGGGGGAAGGCCGTCCCGGTTGGCATATTGAATGCTCGGTGATGAGCCAGAAATATTTAGGCGATACTATCGATATTCATGGGGGCGGGCAGGATTTAATTTTTCCCCATCATGAAAACGAGATTGCTCAAGCTGAGGCTGCTACTGGAAAACCTTTTGTCCGCTACTGGATTCACAATGGATTTGTCAACATAAACCAGGAAAAGATGTCCAAATCCTTAGGCAATATCTTTACCATCAAAGAAATCCTTAAAGAATATCATCCCGAAGTAGTTAGATTATTTCTTTTGTCTCATCATTACCGCTCACCCCTTGATTTTTCTGCGGAAAACCTGAGAGAGGCGGAGGCAGGGCTCGAACGCATTTATCGCACCTTAGCTGAGATAGATGCTTTACTGGAAAGCAATAGTTTGTCAGAAGTTAATAAATCATCAGCATCAGGTAAGGCAGAAAAAGACAATGGGCTTTATAACGAGGTAGAGAGCCTGATTTCTCAATTTGAGCAGGCAATGGATGACGATTTTAATACTGCTCTTGCTCTTGGTTATTTTCATAATATGGTTCGGACTCTTAATCGTTTCCTTTCTGATGCAGATATTAAGATCACGGATGCGCGCAAAAGAGTTTTGGCTTTTGCTCGAACGGTTTTTTCTCAGATTGGCAATGTTCTTGGCCTGTTCCAATCAAAACCAGCAGAGTTTCTTGCGCATCTTCAGAATCAGAAACTTTCTTCTCTTTCGATCACCATTGAGGAGATTGAAAAACTGATTGCAGAACGGAGCCAGGCCCGGAAAGAAAAAAATTGGAAACGGGCAGATGAAATTCGCGCCTTTCTTCTTCAGCAAAATATCCTTCTCGAAGACGATCGGGATAAGACTACCTGGAAGGTAAAATGAATTTCAGACTGGTTTCCAATTTTACCCCTCAGGGAGATCAGCCTCAGGCAATCAAAAAACTAACCGAAGGAGTTTTGGCGGGAGAAAGGCATCAGTGTTTGCTTGGGGTTACTGGCTCGGGGAAGACCTTTACTATGGCTAATGTGATTGCCGGGGTTCAGAAGCCCACCTTGGTAATATCGCCTAACAAAACCTTAGCTGCCCAACTTTATGAAGAATTTAAATCCTTATTTCCATATAATGCCGTGGAATATTTTGTAAGCTATTACGATTACTACCAACCAGAAGCCTATGTTCCTCAAACTGACACTTATATTGCTAAAGATGCTTCTATTAATGAATATATTGATAAAATGCGGCATTCAGCTACTCGCTCTTTGTGGGAACGCCGGGATGTAATTGTGGTAGCTAGTGTATCTTGTATTTATGGGATTGGCTCGCCAGAAGATTATCATAATATGCTGGTTGAGATCGAGGAAAATATGAAGATAGAGCGGGACGAGTTACTTGCCCGGTTAGTAGAAATCCAGTACCTAAGGAATGACCTTGATTTTTACCGGGGAACATTCCGGGTGCGGGGAGATGTGGTAGAAATCTTTCCCGCCTATGAAGAAGAAAGAGCTATTCGGATCGAGTTTTTTGGAGATTTGATTGAAAGAATTAGTGAAATCGATCCGCTCCGAGGAAGAGTTTTAAAGCCACTTAAAAGAGTTGCTATTTTTCCTGGTAGCCATTATGTGACTCCGCAACCTAAATTAAAACGGGCAATCCAAAGTATTAAAGTTGAACTTGCCGAACGACTTAAAGAACTTTATGCGCAAAATAAAATTCTTGAAGCCCAGCGCTTGGAGCAAAGAACTAACTATGATTTAGAAATGCTGGCGGAAATGGGATATTGTCCGGGAATTGAGAATTATTCTCGCCACCTTGATGGCCGTAAACCGGGTGAGCCTCCAGCAGTTCTTCTTGACCACTTTCCCCGAGATTTCCTTTTATTTATTGATGAAAGCCATATTTCTATTCCTCAGCTTCAGGGTATGTATCGCGGCGACCGTTCCCGCAAAGAGACTCTGGTAGAATTCGGTTTCCGTCTTCCTTCTGCTTTAGATAATCGTCCCTTAACTTTTGAAGAATTTGATTCTCGCATTAATCAAGTGATTTATGTTTCAGCAACTCCAGGAGAATATGAATTGAAAATGTGTAAAAATAAGGTGGTAGAACAAATTATCCGACCTACTGGTTTAATGGATCCCGAGATTGAAATAAGACCGGCTAACTATCAAGTTGATGATTTGTTAGAGGAGATTCGCGGGCGAACTGAACGAAACGAACGGGTACTGGTAACAACTTTGACCAAACGGATGGCAGAAGACTTAACTGAGTATTATTGTGACCTTGGAGTCAAGGCAAAATATCTTCACTCTGATATTAGCACTTTAGAGCGAATCGAAATCATCCGCGACTTACGCCGAGGGATTTTCGATGTATTGATTGGAGTAAATTTACTCCGTGAAGGGCTTGATCTGCCGGAGGTTTCACTGGTGGCTATTCTGGATGCGGATAAAGAAGGATTTTTGCGATCTGCCCATTCCTTGATTCAAACCTGTGGACGGGCAGCACGGAATGTCAATGGTAAAGTAATTTTGTATGGAGACACAATTACTAATTCAATGAAAATTGCGGTGGAAGAAACTAACCGCCGGCGTAAGATCCAAGCAGAATATAACCGAAAAAATAATATTACTCCAGAAACGATTAAAAAAGATATTCGAAATGTGTTAACTTCGATTTATGAAGCAGATTATCTTACTGTACCAGTAATAGCTGAGCCGCAAAAACAATACCGAACCATGGAGGATATTCATAAAGAGATAGAAAAGCTCCGAAAGCAAATGTGGGAGGCAGCTCGCCGTTTAGAATTTGAACGGGCGGCAGAATTAAGGGATCGGATAAAGAAACTGGAGGAAATGGAGCTTATCCTGGTCTGAGCTTTTAAATTTCAATCATTGCAGCGTATTTTATCTTTTCGATTAATTACTGCCTTGCCAGTTTTTTGAACTTCTGGAGAACAGAGAAAAAGGCCTGAGCATTTTCTAACATATGGTGATTGTTGTTAAAAAAGGCGTAAATTTTTTGTGGTCTTAAATTTAAACACTTTTGCGCAATTGTTTTTAACTCTTCCTCGGTATAATTATGATTATACCAGCTGGTTCGACCATGAAATCGGAGATAAATTATTCCATTGGTTATATATATAGCTTCCGGTTGCTTCGGGCTATCGAGGCTGACCACGATCAGATTTAATTGCTCGATTTTTTTAATTAAGTCATCTTGAAACCAGGCTTCGTTTCTAAATTCTAAGGCGAATTTAAATTCTTTTAAACTTGCTGGATTAAAAAAATGTTCTATCTCGGTAAATGATTCGGGCCGAAAAGAGGGTGGAAACTGAAAGAGATAGAAATCTATATTCGATTCTAAGGGAGAAAATAATTCCTGAAAGGATTTCCAGAGGGCAAAGGACTCCCCTCTTAAACGGTAGATGTGGGTTATGCGTCGGTTTACTTTAATCGCAAAACGGATATTACCTCCTTTTTCTACCCAGCTTTTGATTTGATTAGGAAAAGGGAAACGATAGAAACTGGCGTTTAATTCGACCGCATTAAGACCGCTGTTTTCTACAAACCAGGCGAAATTTTTGCCCAAATTCCAGTCATATAACCAACCACTGGTACCAACAAAAATTTCCATTTCTCCCCTTTCTTTCAAATAAAAGGAATTATAAAGCCATAGCAATTTAAGTTATCGATTCCTGTCTATTATATATAAAAAATCAAGTAAAATTCAATGAGTTTTAACTAATCAGAAAGATGATAAGCATTGACTTGGAGAGTTAAAATAGATAGAATTCTATTAATTTTTTAATTCTTTAAATAAAATTTTAAAGGGAGTAACTAAAATGGTTTTGTCTAAAGGTAATCCTTTGGATGAAATAGAAAAACTTAAGTCTCTGCTTGCTTATAATGAAAACTTAAAAGTTATTTCCCGGGAACTTTATTCCGCAGAAAACATTGATGATATTTTAATTAATTTAAAAGATAAAATTTTAACCTTGTTCGATGCGGAGCGAATCACAATTTATGCAGCTGATCATGCCAAAAAGGAAATCTACTCGAAAATAAAGGAAGGCAATGAAATAACCGAAATCCGCTTGCCCATTAATAGATCAAGCATTGCCGGATATTGTGCTTCTACCGGTAAAATACTTTGTATTCGTAATGCTTATGATGAGCAGGAGCTGTCCTCCTATTCTCCCGAGCTTAGGTTTGATAAAAGTTGGGATTTAAAGACTGGCTTTAAAACGCGGCAAGTGTTAGCTGCCCCTTTTATTTATGACAGATATTTAATGGGGGTTATCCAGCTTTTAAACAAAAAAACCGGAGATAGCTTTACCCGTGAAGATCAACAAAATGTAGCGGAATTGGCAGATATTTTGGGCCTTGCTTTTTATAATCAACTTAAAAAATCCAGGAAAAAGCCAACTAAGTTTGATTACCTTCTTACCAGTAATATCATTTCCCAGCACGAATTAGATGAAGCTGCTATCCGGGCACGAGAGGACAAGGGAGATATAATTAAAATCCTTATGAATCATTATGGAGTTTCTAAGCAGGATATTGGAAAAAGTTTAAGTGACTTTTATGGAGTTCGATTTCAAGAATTTGATCCGAAAATAAAAATTTCGCCGGAAATTATTAAAAAGCTAAAAGTTGATTTTGTAAAAAAGAGCCTTTGGCTGCCGTTAAAGGAAGAAGGGAATTCTCTTATTGTGCTCATTGATGACCCTCATGATTTGCCCAAGCAAGATGCGGTCGAACAATGGGTAAAATTTAATTATACCAAAGTAAAGAAAATTATCTATTGGGTTTCTCTTCCCGAAGATATTATCCAGTTTGTTACCAGTGCAACCCAAGGGGGAAAAGAAATTAACCGCGAAGGATCATCGAGTTTAAAGGTTGAACAAGTAGATATTCAGGAACTTATTGGCGAATTAGTGGAAGGAGTTGAAGTAGATACTGAAACCCAAGAAGTATTTGATGAGGTAAAAGAGTCGGACAGCAAAATCGTGCAGCTGGCTAATAAAATAATTATTGATGCTTACAATTCTGGAGTTTCTGATATTCATATCGAACCTTATTTGGGGAAAAAAGATACGGAGATTCGATTCCGACGGGATGGAGTTTGTTTTAAATACCTGGAGGTCCCACCCAGCCATACTAACGCCCTTATCTCCCGGCTCAAAATTATGGCTCGCCTCCGGATTGAAGAAAAGCGACTTCCTCAAGATGGAAAGATAAAAATGCGATATAAAGGGAAAGACATTGAACTTCGGGTGGTAACAGTTCCTACGGCTGGTGGTAATGAAGATATGGTGTTAAGAATATTATCGAGCAACGAACCTCTTTCTCTGGATAAGATGAATTTTTCGGAAAGGAACTTGCGATTAATTAAAAAACTTGCCGAGCGGCCCTATGGTCTGATTCTTTGTGTTGGTCCTACTGGATCAGGAAAAACAACCACGCTTCATTCGATCTTAGGGTATATTAATCGAGAGGAAAGAAAAATTTGGACAGCTGAAGATCCGGTGGAAATCACCCAATATCGCTTACGCCAGGTTCAAATAAACCCTAATATAAAAACTCCGGATGGGCATCGTTACGATTTTGCCACTGCAATGCGTGCTTTTCTCCGCGCTGATCCAGATGTAATTATGGTCGGAGAGATGCGAGACTTAGAGACAGCAAGTATTGGTATTGAAGCCTCTCTTACCGGGCATTTGGTTTTTAGCACCCTCCATACTAATAGCGCTCCGGAAACTATTGTCCGGTTAATCGATATGGGGCTTGATCCTTTTAACTTTGCTGATGCCCTTTTGGGGATATTGGCCCAGCGATTAGTAAGGACAATCTGCCCGGAGTGCAAAGAAGCTTACCATCCTTCTGCAAAAGAATTTGAGGCAATAGTGAGAGAATATGGAGAAGCGGATTTTGAAAATTTAGGGATAAAATATAGTGATGACTTTGTCCTATATCGGGGAAGAGGTTGTACGGCTTGTGCCCGTTCTGGCTTAAAGGGTCGAACCGCTATCCACGAACTTTTGGAAGGAACCGATGAAATAAAAAGACTTATCGTTCAAAAAGCTCCGGTAGCCGAAATTCGCAAACAAGCAATTGCCGAAGGGATGACCACTTTGCTCCAAGATGGGATCAGAAAAGTTTTAAAGGGTGATACCACTCTGGAGCAAGTAAGGCGAGTATGTATTAGATAATACAGTTTTTTACCTTTTTAAGGTTTAAGGTAAAGAAGAGGGGCCTTCAATTTGTCTTTTCCTTCGTTGTTTTTCTTCTTTTTCTTTATCCAGGGGAGAAATTCCTTTTCTTACTTCTTTCGAATATTCTTTATCTTCCCAGGAAAGCACTATTTTTTTAGTTTCCCCATCTTCTACCTTTAAATTAAAATTAAATTTATGGATAACGGTCTCTTGTTTTTCTTTTAATAGTGAAAGTGCAGTTTCTTTGTTAAATATTTTTAATTTATGAGGTCCGGGTTTAACTTTAATCTCCAGTTCTTGTTGTAAAAAACCCGCTTGTTGCCCATCGAGTTCTACATAAAATCCGGGTGGATATATTTCATTTATCAGAATGATATTGCTATTAGTTCCTTTTTCCGGGGGGTGATAAATTTTTTTCCCACACCCTTGAGCAAAAATTAATAAAAAAATCGCAATTCCTAAGACTTCGGAAAAAATAATAAATTTTTTTCTTTCCATTATTACCGATCCTTTCATTTTATAAGCCAAATTCCGGTTATGATAAGGATAGTACCTAAAATTCGCGATAAAGAAAAGTCTTCATTTAAAACAAAAAAACTTAACAAAGCAGTAATTAAGGGGTAAGTTGCTGAAATAGGGACAACTTGGGAAGCTTCACCCAGTTTTAAAGCGCTCAAATAAGTCCAGGTTCCCAAAAGACCAGCGAACAATCCGCTGAGGGTGAAGCAAAAAACATCTTTAGTTGTAATTTCAAACAAATTTTGCGTCTTCCCCATCCCCAAAATTATCACTCCCAGCCCCAACATAGCAGCAACTCCCCGAATAGTAAGGGCAATAAGAGGATCAATATTAGTTTGAGAGAAAGCAAATTTTTCCACCACTGGAGCCAAACCCCAAAAAAAAACCGAAAGCATTACCAGTCCAAGTACTTGATAGGACATAAAAACCTCTCAGAAGATTATTATGTTCAAAAGTTTACAATAACTTCAACTTGCTATTCAAGCTAAATTATTCTGCTACGACAAAAGCATCAGGGAATCCTCGCGCTTCCCAATCTTTTTGTGCCCGAAGGGTCTCTTCCAGGGTAGTATATTCTCCCACCCGAACTTGGTAAAAGATCAGCCCTTCCGGGGTTTCATAAGTGTTTATGTGAGCCGAAGAATTGAGATGAGAAAATTTTTCTTTTAGCCGAAGGGCATTTTCCAATTCTCTAAATGCCCCAATTTGAACGCTAAAAACCCATTTCCAATCTGGGGGGAGGGTCTCGGGAACACTCACTACTCTCAATTCTACTAAAGCTGTTCCCGGACCAATAAGTTCCAGCTCTTTTGCGGTGGAAAAAGAAAGGTCAATAACTCGATTTTTGACAAACGGTCCCCGATCATTAATTACTACGGTTGCCTTTTTCCCATTCTTTAAGTTGGTAACTTCTACTTTAGTGCCAAAAGGAAGAAGTTTATGGGCAGCAGTATTATCATACATATTGTAAATTTCGCCGCTCGAGGTTTTTTTTCCATGAAAATCGGGTCCGTACCAAGAAGCAATCCCCTGTTCTTTATAATTTTTTAGTCTCTCCACAGGAAAAGGATAATAAACTTTACCCTCCACACTATAGGGAGGAGGAGGTTTTTCAACTGGAGGAGAGGGGGTATGGGTGCAACCAAAGGAAAAAGAGAAAAAAATGATTATATTTAGAAGGAATAAATTTAATAAACCCTGTTTCACTAATTTATAACCGGGGTAGAAATCTATTCCAACATTCAAGGCAAAAACTACTTAACGGAAGGATGATTAATCGAGCTTCTACCTGAGCTTGCTTACCGTTTGGAATATTGGAATCGTTTTCGGGCCTTTTTGCGTCCGTATTTTTTTCGCTCTTTAATTCGAGCATCCCGGGTCAAAAACCCCAATCTTTTTAAGATACTTCGAAAATTATTATCCACTTCGAGAAGGGCCTTAGCAATTCCATGTTTAATGGCTCCCGCCTGGCCAGAAATCCCACCTCCCTTTACATTAACTTTTACATCAAATTTTCCCAGGGTATTGGTAAGTTCAAAGGGCTGTTTAATTATCATTTGGGAGGTTTCCCGCGGAAAGTATTCCTCTAATGTGCGGTCATTGATAATAAATTTACCCGCACCTTCTTTAAGCCAGACTCGAGCAATAGCACATTTTCTCTTGCCAGTAGCATAAAAATAGTTTTCCACTTGCTCACCTCAAAAACTAAAGGTCAATCTTTTTTGGTTGTTGCGCTTCATGGGGGTGCTGGTTTTCGGGATACACCTTAAGTTTACTTAACATTTTTCGCCCCAACTTTGTTTTGGGTAACATTCCCCATACTGCTTTTCGAATTATTTCCTCTGGCTTGGTTTGGAGCAAGTCTTTGGCAGTAATAGATTTTAACCCCCCAGGATATCCGGTGTAGTGATAATAAATTTTATCTTTAAGCTTTTTACCGGTCAATTTCACTTTCCGGGCATTAATTACAATTACAAAATCCCCTGTGTCTAAGTGAGGAGTGAAAATAGGTTTATTTTTCCCTCTTAGAATCAAGGCGATTTTGCTTGCTAACCTGCCTAAAATTTTATTTTCCGCATCAACTAAAAACCATTCTTTTTCGATCTGATTTTTTTGTGGTAGTGGAGTAGCCATAGTTTTCACCTTTTTTATTAATAGAATTGGTATAAATGCTATATTTTTTTATTTTTGTCAAGAAAAAACAAAAAATTTTTTTTATTCATTCCCAATACCTATCTATACTGCGATATTGGATCGCCTCCGCTATATGAGAAGGTAAAATTGATTCTTCCTGGGCTAAGTCGGCAATGGTTCGGGAAACCTTAAGAATTCGGGTATAAGCCCGGGCACTTAAGCCTAATTTATCAATGGCAGTTTCTAAGAGTTGACGGGAATCAGGATTAATTTGGCAATATTTTTTAAGATGACGAGGGGTCATCTGGGCATTACAGAAAATTTTACTATTCCGGAAACGGTTACTTTGAATTTTGCGAGCTGCTTCAACTCGTTTTCTTATCTCGGCAGAAGATTCGCCTATTTTTTCGTCAGATAATTCTTTATATTTTACTGCTGGCACTTCAATTTGAATATCAATCCGATCAAGTAAAGGGCCAGAGATTCTTGATTTATAACGCTGGATTTGGATTGAGGTGCAAACACAAGGCCGGGTTAAATCACCAAAAAAACCACAGGGACAGGGATTCATAGCTGCAACCAACATAAACCGGGCAGGAAAAGTAATGGAAGCAGATGCCCGGGAAATGGTAACTTTTCCATCTTCCATTGGCTGGCGCATAACCTCAAGAACATTTTTACGAAATTCAGGTAGCTCATCTAAAAATAACACTCCGTTATGGGCTAAGCTTACCTCACCCGGCTTAGGAAAGGTTCCTCCGCCAATCAATCCGGCATCGGAAATAGTATGATGAGGAGAACGAAAAGGCCGGGTAGTAATCAAAAAACGATTATTTCCCAGGAGACCCAATACACTATGAACTTTCGTGGTTTCAAGAGCTTCCTCCAGATTGAGGGCAGGAAGGATAGAAGGCAGGCGCCGGGAAAGCATGGTTTTGCCTGATCCAGGTGGCCCAATCATCAGGACATTGTGTCCACCGGCTGCTGCAATTTCTAAAGCTCTTTTGGCGTGTTCCTGACCTTTTACTTCATTAAAATCTTCCAGATAATCTTCGGATTGAGCAAAAAGGGTGGCAATATCAACCTGGGTGGGAGGGATAAAGTATTTTTCGTTTAAAAAATCAACTACTTCTCCCAAATCTCGCACCCCAATAGCTTCGATTCCCTGCACAACTCCCGCTTCATAGGAGTTATCTATCGGAAGGATAACTCCTTTTACTCCTTGGTGATTAGCCGCAATCGCCATTGACAGGCTTCCCCGAATCGGCTTTATCTGTCCATCCAAAGATAGCTCACCGATAATAAAATATTGCCTTAACTTATCGGATTTTATTATCCCGGAGGCAGAAAGAATTCCTATCGCAATCGGAAGATCAAATAAGGAGCCTTCTTTTTTGACATCAGCCGGGGCGAGATTAACGGTTATTTTTCTTTCCGGGTATCCATATCCCGAATTTTTGATCGCTGCTTTAACTCGCTCTTTACTTTCCTTTACTGCCCCTTCCGGTAACCCCACAATCGAGAAAGCAGGCAACCCCCGCGAAATATCTACTTCTACTTCCACCTGATAAGCATCCACTCCTAAAATTGCAGCACTTAAAACCCGAGAAAGCATAATCCCCCTTCCTTTTAAAAGAAATTAAACAATGTTTATTTTTATTATCATAACTCGAAAATTTTGCAAGTTTCGGAGGAAAAAAGGAAAAAATTATAAAAAGAAATTTTTTAAAAATAAATCCTTGACGAAGTTAAATTATTTTGATATATATTTTAAAAATTAGGGCCATTTCCCTTAAAAACTTTTTCCCCCAAAGGAATGGCGAGAGATAGATGTTGGCAAAGTTTTGTTTCCAAGCGAAAACCTTCTTACTGAAAGGTAAGGAGGTTTTTTTTTGGGATTATTTTGGGACTTGGGGCTAAATATTTCGGATGAATTCTCTAAATTGTTTCTCCCCCATGATGAGACTAAAAAGCAAAAATTTACTAAGCATAGAAGAGTTAACCCCAGAGGAAATTCTTTTAATATTAGATACTGCAAAGTCAATAAAAGAAGGCTCTTTTTTTATAGAAAAAAAGGAACCTTATCCCTTAAAAGGAAAAATTATTATCAATCTTTTCTACGAACCAAGTACCCGCACCCGAACTTCGTTTGAAATTGCCGGGAAAAGGCTGGGAGGAGAGATAATTAACTTTGATTTTTCTACCAGCAGTATCTCCAAAGGGGAAACTCTCAAGGATACAATGCTTAACCTCCAAGCAATGAATCCGGATATTATGGTTATTCGTCACCCTGTTTCTGGGGTGGTAAATTTCATTGCCGAGAAAGTTTCTGCTTCGGTCATTAATGCGGGAGATGGAGCGCATGAACATCCTACCCAGGCACTTCTTGACCTTTTTACAATAAGAGAAATTTTTGGGAACATTAAAGGAATAAAAATAGCGATAATTGGTGATATTAGTCATAGCCGGGTAGCACGCTCTAATATTTGGGGTTTAAAAAAAATGGGGGCGAGCGTAAAAATAGCTGGGCCACCAACCCTTATTCCTCCTCAAATTGAAAAATTAGGAGTAGAAGTTTTTTATAATGTAGATGCGGCGATCGAAGATGTTGATGTGATTATGTGCCTTCGACTTCAGAGAGAACGTCAGAGTCAGAACCTTATACCTTCTTTAAGAGAATTTAGCCGGTTTTTTGGTATTAATCAGGAAAGACTAAAAAAAACAAAGGATAAGGTGGTGATAATGCACCCTGGGCCAATAAATCGAGGAGTAGAAATAAATTCAGAAGTAGCAGAAGGGAAAAATTCAATAATTTTGAAGCAAGTTAGCAACGGAGTGGTGGTGCGGATGGCGATATTTTATCTTTTGGCTTTGAGAAGACAAAATGTTACTTATTAAAAACGGTCGGGTTATTGACCCGGGTAATCGAATCGATGAGGTATTGGATATTTTTATTCGGGAAGGGAAAATTATTAGAATGGCCAAAAATATCGATCCCGAAAGAATAAAAATACATTTTGGTGCATTCGAAGTCATTGATGCTTCAGGAAAGATTATTGCTCCGGGACTGATTGATATCCATACCCATCTTCGAGAACCAGGTCAGGAGGGGAAAGAAACCATTGCTACCGGATGTCAAGCTGCTGCTGCCGGAGGATTTACGGCAATTGCCTGTATGCCTAATACCGATCCAGTTAACGATAATAAAATTGTTACCTGCTATATTGTAAATAAGGCTATTCAAGAAGGATGTGTTCGAGTTTATCCTATTGGAGCTATTACCCGGGGACTAAAAGGAGAACAACTTGCTGATATTGGAGAATTGAAAGAAGCAGGAGTAGTTGCCCTCTCTGACGATGGGGAGCCAGTTATGAATTCTGAAATAATGCGACGTGCCTTAGAATATGTTAAGAGTTTTAATCTCCTGATAATTTCCCATTGTGAAGACAAAAATCTCTCCCAAAATGGAGTAATGCATGAAGGATGGGTTTCGACCCGTTTAGGTTTACCCGGTATCCCGGCAGCAGCAGAAGAAGTGATGGTGGCCCGAGACTTAATTTTAGCAAAGATGACTTCTTCTCCCATTCACATTGCTCATGTAAGCACTGCCGGGTCGGTAGAATTAATCCGCCAGGCGAAAACTGAGGGAATTAGAGTAACCTGTGAAGCAACCCCCCATCATTTTACTTTAACTGATGAAGCAGTAACTTCATTTAACCCGAATACCAAAACCAACCCCCCGCTAAGGTCATTAAAGGATCGAGAGGCCATTAAAGAAGGATTAAAAGATGGCACTATTGATGTTATTGCTACTGACCATGCTCCTCATGAATCTTCGGCAAAAGAAGGGGATTATCTTTCTGCTCCTAATGGAATTATTGGCTTAGAAACAGGCGTTTCGCTTACTTTAAATGAGCTGGTTCATAAAAAAATTCTTAGCATTAATGAGGCAATTGCGAAACTTAGCACCAATCCTGCTCGGATTTTAGGGATAAAGGGAGGGCTGCTTAAAGAAGGGGATGAAGCAGATATAACGATAATTGACTTAGATCGAGAGTTTATTGTGAAACCGGAAACATTTAAATCTAAGGCACGGAACACCCCTTTTTCTAATTATAAACTTAAAGGACGAGCTATTATGACTATTGTAAGGGGGGAAATTGTCTGGAAAGATGAGGAATTCTATGGTGGTAAATAAGGCAATTCTATATTTAGAAGATGGGAAAATGTTTTGGGGGGAGGCTTTTGGGGCTACGGGTGAAGCAATTGGCGAAGTAGTTTTTAATACTAGCTTAACTGGTTATCAAGAGGTTATTACCGATCCTTCTTATAAAGGGCAAATAGTTACTATGACTTACCCTTTGATTGGCAATTATGGGATCAATGAGGAAGATAATGAGTCAGACAAACCTCAAATAGAAGGGCTGGTAATCAAAGAATTATGCTATTTCCCCTCTAACTGGCGAAGCAAAAAAACCTTGGATGAATATTTACGGTGCCACGGCATCTTAGGTATTCAGGGCATCGATACTCGTGCCCTTACCCGTCATATTCGTGACCAAGGAGCCCAACGAGGAATTATTTCTACCATAGATTTTGATCCTAAAAGCCTTGCTACTAAACTGGAAAAAGCCCCTCCTTATGTAGGTCGAGATTTAGTAAAAGAAGTAACCTGTACTCAACCTTATGAGTGGAAAGAAGGAACTTGGGAGTGGGATAAAAAAGAGTCTATCCCTTCAAAAGGGAGAGAAAAAAAATTTAATATTGTAGTTTATGATTTTGGAGTAAAAAGAAACATTCTTCGTTGCTTGGTTGACCAGGGTTGCGCGGTAACCGTAGTCCCAGCATTTTTTTCGGCAGAAGAAGTTTTGGCATTAAAACCGGAGGGGGTTTGCCTTTCTAACGGGCCAGGGGATCCAGCAGCTATCCCTTATGTAATTGAAAATATAAAAAAACTTATTGGTAAAATTCCTCTTATGGGAATTTGTTTAGGACATCAAATCTTAGGACTTGCCTTGGGGGGGAAAACCTATAAACTTAAATTTGGTCATCGGGGTGGCAATCAACCGGTAAAGGACCTGTTGACTGGCAAAGTTACCATCACTTCGCAAAACCACGGATTTTGTGTTGACTTAGAATCTCTTGACCCAAAACAAGTATTTTTAACCCATATTAACCTTAATGATCAAACTCTGGAAGGATTTCAGCATCGGGAACTACCGATTTTTTCCGTCCAATATCATCCGGAAGCCTCTCCTGGCCCTCATGATGCCACTTATTTTTTTCGTCAATTTCTGGAGCTAATTAAGCATGCCGAAGCGAACTGACATAAAAAAGATTTTGATTATTGGTTCTGGTCCTATTGTCATTGGTCAAGCTTGCGAATTTGACTATGCGGGCACTCAAGCCTGTAAAGCATTAAAAGAAGAAGGCTACCAGGTTATCTTAGTTAATAGTAATCCGGCGACAATTATGACTGATCCGGAAATGGCAGATAGGACTTATGTTGAACCGGTTAATGCCCGGGTTATTGCTGAAATTATTGCTCAGGAGAATCCGGATAAGAAACCTAATTTTTTAGCTCTACTCCCCACCATTGGGGGACAAACTGCGCTCAATGCTACAATTGCGCTGGGCCAAAATGGAGTTCTTGAGGAATACAAAGTGGAGCTAATTGGAGCTAAATTAGAAGCCATTATGAAAGCCGAAGATCGTGAACTCTTTAAGCAAAGTATGAGTCGGATCGGATTGCCAATGCCGCCGGGAGAACATGTTTATAACCTCCGGGATGCTATTCGGGTGGCGGATTGTTTAGGTTATCCGGTTATTCTCCGGCCCGCCTATAATTTAGGGGGAACGGGAGGAGGAATTGCGTTTTCCCGGTCCGAACTTGAGGAAATCTTAAGGCCTTTTTTTAAAGGAGCGCCGTTTAATCAAGTTCTAATTGAGAAATCAGTAATAGGCTGGAAAGAATATGAATTAGAGGTAATGCGGGATTTAAATGATAATGTAGTGATAATCTGCTCGATTGAAAACTTTGACCCGATGGGTATCCATACCGGAGATAGCATAACGGTAGCTCCGGCTCAGACTCTCACCGATAAAGAATATCAACGAATGCGCGATGACGCCATTGCCATTATTAGAGAAATTGGAGTAGAAACCGGTGGGGCAAATATTCAATTTGCTATTAATCCGGAAAATGGAGAGATGGTAGTAGTTGAAATGAATCCCCGGGTGTCGCGGAGTTCGGCTTTAGCTTCCAAAGCCACTGGTTTTCCGATTGCTAAGATTGCGGCTAAGCTGGCAGTAGGATATACTCTGGATGAACTTCCCAACGACATTACTCGCTACACTAAGGCTGCTTTTGAACCGGTAATGGACTATGTAGTTACCAAAATTCCCCGCTGGGCTTTTGATAAATTTCCGGAAGCGGATCAGACTCTTACTACTCAGATGAAATCAGTGGGAGAAGTAATGGCAATTGGTAGAACCTTTAAAGAGTCCCTCCAGAAAGCGATTCGTTCTTTAGAAATTGGATATTATGGCCTGGAGTCGCCAGAAAAAATCAGCTCTAAAGATCATTTTAAAGCTAAAAAAAGCAGAGGAAAAGATTACCTTAAAAAAATCCGGGAAAAATTGGTTGTACCTAATTGGGAAAGAATTTTTTATATTGCGGAAGCCTTCCGGATGGGATTAAGCATAGATGAAATTCATAAATTAACCCGAATTGACCCTTGGTTTTTGCATAACATAAAAGAGATTATCGATCTGGAGATGGAACTCGGCCAGGAAACCCTTCAGTCGGTTACGCCGGAACTTATTCGTAAGGCTAAACAGTTTGGATTCAGCGATGTTAAGTTGGCAGAAATTTTTTTTACCGATGAAATCACTTTTCGTAATTTTAGAAAATCTCTTGGAATTGAACCGGTCTTTAAGTTAGTAGATACCTGTTCAGCCGAATTTGAGGCTTATACTCCTTATTATTATTCTACTTACGAAACCGAAAATGAAATTAAGCCCTCGGATAAACCTAAGATTATGATTATCGGCGGCGGTCCTAATCGAATTGGACAGGGAATTGAGTTTGATTATTGCTGTGTCCATGCTGCCTTTGCATTAAGAAAAGAAGGCTATGAAGTAATTATGGTAAACTGTAATCCGGAAACCGTATCGACTGATTATGACACCTCGGATCGCCTTTTTTTTGAACCGCTAACCCGAGAGGATATTTTAAACATTTTTGACCAAGAAAAACCAATCGGCGTAATTGTCCAGTTTGGAGGTCAGACCCCATTAAATTTAGCCCTGGGCTTAAAAGAACAAGGAGTGCCTATATTGGGCACTGACCCGGAAAACATTGACTTAGCTGAAGATCGGGAGCGATTTAAAGAAATTATTAATAAATTAAATTTAGTGCAACCGAAAAACGGTTGTGCCCGCTCTTATTCTGAGGCTAAAGAAATTGCCAAAGAAATCGGTTATCCGGTAGTAGTAAGACCTTCATATGTGCTGGGAGGAAGGTCGATGGAAATTGTTTATGATGAAGATTCCCTGAATACTTATATGGAAGAAGCAGTAAAAGTTTCTTTAAAACGGCCGGTTTTAATTGATAAATTCTTGGAGGATGCGATTGAAGTAGATGTAGATGCAGTAGCTGATGGCCAATCGGTAATAATTGCTGGAATTATGGAGCATATTGAAGAAGCGGGAGTTCATTCGGGAGATAGCACCTGTGTCCTCCCTCCTTATACCATTACTGAAGATTTAATTAAAGAGCTTGAAAGGGAAACTTATGCTCTGGGAACTGAACTTAAAGTCCAGGGGCTTATGAATGTTCAGTATGCGATTAAAAATGATAAAGTTTATGTATTGGAAGTGAATCCTCGCGCTTCGAGGACAATTCCTTTTGTTAGTAAAGCCACTGGTGTTCCTTGGGCAAAAGTAGCTTCTTTAGTGATGTTAGGCTACTCCCTTGAACAACTCGGAATTACCAGGGGCATAACACTTAACCATGTAGCAGTGAAACAATCAGTGTTTCCTTTTAACAAATTTCCGGGTGTGGATTCGGTGCTTGGTCCGGAGATGAAATCCACTGGAGAAGTAATGGGTATTGATGATGATTTTGGAATTGCTCTAAGTAAAGCCCAGATGGGGGCTAATCAGGAACTACCTTTAGGCAAAAAGTTTGGGGGAACGGTTTTTATCAGCGTAAAAAATAAAGATAAACGGGTCATTATATTTATTGCGAAAAAACTTCATGAACTTGGGTTTAAAATTGTGGCTACTGAGGGGACGGCGAAGGCGTTACAAAAGCATGGAATTCCGGTTGCGGAAGTAATTGGCAAAGTTTATGAAAAAAGTCGCGGAGCAACGGTAGTGGATCGAATTCATCGGTTAGAAGTTGATCTAATTATCAATACTCCGCAAGGGAAAGGACCTTATAGCGATAACTATATCATCCGGCAACAAGCGATAATTAACAAAATCCCTTGTTTTACTACTATCTCGGCGGCTGCGGCTGCAGTTAATGCTATTGAAGCGGTAATGCGTCAACAGGGTTTAATAGCAGAAGAAGAAACCCTTCACCAGCGAATTGAAAAATCCCCTGCTTCAACGATATTTATCAGCGTTGATTACTCCCATCATAATGAAGACCTCATCTATTTAGTTCGTCTTCTCAGTCGCCTAAAGCCAAATATTATTGCTACCCGGGGGACCGCAAATTTTCTCACCACCCATGGAATAAAAGTAGAGAAAATAATTCCCCGAATTTCTGAAGGGAAAAAAGGAAATATTATTGAGTACATTGAAAGGGGGAAAGTAGCCTTTATTCTTAATGTAGTAGACCGAAAAGATGAAAACGCTTTGAGCGATAGCTTTATAATTCGTCGGGCGGCAATCTCCCATTTGATTCCTTATCTTACCAGCATCGAAGAATGTCTGAAAGAACTGCAGAAAAAAAAGCAACTTTTGCTTTTTAAAAAGCGAATTAAAACCTTGCAAGAATACCATCATAATATTAACCAGCTTCCTGACTTAAAATCTAAGATTAGAAATAAACTCCAGGCATGTATTCTATCTTAATTGCTGATGACGAAAAAAATATCCGGGAATTACTAGAAATTATCCTGAAAAAGGAGGGATTTGAAGTTTCTTTGGCTTCAACTGGTGCCGAGGCAATCGCCCTATGTAAAAAAAAGAAATTTGATATTGTTCTTACTGATATTCGAATGCCGCAAGGAGACGGTCATGTAGTCCTTAAAAAAGTAAAAGAGCTCCATCCTGATACTATTGTGATCATGATTACTGCCTATGGCTCACTAGAGTCAGCAATCGAAGCAATGAAAGATGGAGCCTTTGACTATCTCTCCAAACCTTTTGATGTTGAAAAGGCAAAAAGTATTATAAAAAATGCCTTAGAAAAGCGAGAGCGAGATTTAAAGTCACGGGATAAAGAATTAGCCGGGGAGATAGACCGTTTTGATAATATTATTAGTAGAAGTCCGGAAATGCATAAGATTTTTTCTTTAATTCCTAAAGCTGCCAGTGCCAAAAGCAATGTGCTTATAATCGGGGAAAGCGGGACAGGTAAAGAACTTATTGCCCGGGCAATCCACCGACATAGTAACCGCCGCGACAAACCCTTTGTAACTATAAATTGCGGAGGGATTCCAGAAAATTTATTGGAAAGCGAGCTGTTTGGTCACCGAAAAGGTTCTTTCACTGGAGCGTTAACCAATAAAATTGGACTTTTTGAGGCGGCTTCAGGGGGGACGATTTTTCTTGATGAAATAAGCGAGCTTCCCCTATCTCTTCAGGTAAAGCTTCTGCGAGTTGTTCAAGACAAAGTTTTTACTCCGATTGGGGGAACTGCCGAAGTAACTGTAGATACGAGAATAATCTCAGCCACGAATCAAAATTTAGAATATAATGTTATCCAAAAAAAATTTCGCGAAGATCTCTATTATCGCTTAAATGTTATCCAAATCAGAATTCCTCCGTTGCGGGAACGAAAGATGGATATTCCCATTTTAGCGCAGTATTTTTTAGAAAAATACTCTCGGGAAATGAAAAAAGAGATTCGCGAAATATCAGCTTACGCCTTGGAAAAGCTCCAGAATTACCATTTTCCCGGTAATGTAAGGGAACTGGAAAATATTATCGAGCGGTGTGTAGCCCTTGAAACTACCAACATTATTTTGCCGGAAAGTTTACTTTTAGCTTCTCATAAAATGGAAAAACAAGAAAAGGAATTGACCGCGATAGATATACCCTCAGCTGGGTTGGATTTAGATGCTTTTATCAACCAGGTAGAAAAAAACTTAATTCTCAAGGCATTAGAAAAAACTGGAGGAATAAAAAAGAAAGCTGCCGAGCTTCTTAATATATCTTTCCGCTCTTTCCGTTACCGACTGGAAAAACACGATATTAATCTTCCGGATGAAGAATAAGATAAAATTAATCCTTCCAGAAGCCCAGAATCAATGACTCGTAATTGGGAAAAACCAAAGGTTTCCATTACGGCTACAGTAATTATAATACCCGGGATAATTAAATCTTCCCGGCCTTTTTGTAATCCGGGTAATTTTATTCGCTCCTCGGATTTAAGTGTAACCAGTTTGTGAAAAATTTCTTTGATCCGACTAAGTTTTAGCAGATGATTAGTAACTCTTTCCCGATCATACTGAGTTAATTTTAGATCAATTGCAGCAATGGTAGTTGGAGTCCCGGCGATTCCTATGAGAATTACTTCTTCGTCTGATTTAAAGGGATAAAGATTTGCACTTTGAAAATTTTCCCGAACTTTCAAGATCTTTTCCTTCACTACCTTCTCGGTCCTATCCAATTCTTCCCAGGTAGGAGGGTTATAAAGAAAGTATTTTTCCGTAAGATATACTACCCCCAGAGAGATACTTTCCAATTTCACAATAGTAGTCTTTTGGGTAAGAATAAATTCTGTGCTTCCTCCACCAATATCAAAAATAAGCGCTCGATCATAATAACAATTCACGGGCAATAATGCCCCGTGGCCGGAAATTTTTGCCTCAGTTTCTCCCGGGATAGGAATAATTTCTATTCCGGTTTGATTTTTCACCTCCTCAATAAAACTCGCACTATTGGCTGATTCCCGAATTACACTTGTTCCTACGGCAATCACTTTTTCCGCTTTGGATTCAGTAATTAATTGATTATAATCCCGGAGAACCGCTATTGTCCTTTCGCGAGCTGCTGGAGCAATAATTTTTTGAGGGAAAAAATTCTCCCCTAACCGGGTGATCACTTCTTTTCGCATAACCGGAAAAATTTTGTTCCCGGTTTCATAATCCGCAATTAAAAGTCTAACCGTATTGGTTCCCACATCAATTGCCGCAATTCGTTTCATATCAATCCTAACCGGAAGAAACCAGTTATTGACTAAATAATTCTTTTTATGATATTATATTATTTTAATTAAAAATGCGAAACCATATTGATGAGAATCGCAATGAAATCAAATGGAAAAACTTTTAAAGTTGGGGACAAGGCAGTTTATCCCGCCCATGGAGTTGGAGTTATAGAATCTATCGAAATCAAAGAAATTTCTGGGGTTAAACACACATTTTATATTCTTCGGATATTAGACAATGATATGACGATTATGATCCCAACTAAAAATATCCATTCAGTAGGGTTGCGGGAGGTGGTTTCAAAAAAGGATATTGCTAAAATATATTCCATTCTTAAAGACCGGAATACTTCTTTTGAAAATCAGGCCTGGAATCGAAGGTACCGAGAATATATGAATAAAATCAAAACCGGTTCTCCCTTTGAAATTGCTGAAGTATTTCGTGACTTGATTTTGTTAAAAATGGAAAAAGAGCTTTCTTTTGGAGAAAAACGGATTCTGGATATGGCTCGAAACTTGCTTGTTAAAGAACTATCAATTGCCCAAAACCGACCGGAAGAAAGTATCCGGCAATATCTGGAAGAAATTTTCAGCTACTAATTGGACTCTTACCAAATTAAAAAATGATTCTCAAACTTATCCTTATCATTTTGCTTGCAGTCTTAGGATTTTTAGGAGGAAGGATTCTATTCGCTCACCAACCCTTTCCTCTCTTAGGATTGGGGATAGGAATAGGGATAAGTTTTGTTATCTTAGTATTAGAAAAAAAGTTAGAAAAAATAAGTTTGCCGGTTATTGGAGGAGGGGTTCTTGGACTTATTTTAGGGTTAATAATTGCCAATTTTCTTGCCCATGTTTTTTTACCTCATAACCTTTCTCCTGAAATAATTTTTTATTGGAATCTTTTAATTAGTTCTATCTTGGGTTATCTGGGATTAGTCTTAGGATTAAAAAAAGCGAAAGAAATTAATTTACCGCGATTTAAAATTTTCTCCCGCACTCCCCGCTATGACTCTAACTATAAGATATTAGATACCAGTGTTATAATTGATGGCAGAATTTTTGATATTTGCGAAACTGGTTTTATTGAGGGAACAATTGTTATTCCTCAATTTGTTCTTCAAGAACTTATGCGCATTGCTGATTCTACTGATCCCTTGAAAAAAACCCGAGGAAGAAGAGGTCTTGATATTATAAAGAAGATTCAAAAGCAAAACGAGGTAAAAGTAATTATCACTGACCAGGACTTTCCCCGGATTAAGGAAGTAGATCATAAATTAGTCGCTTTAGCTTTAAAAATTGGAGGTAAAATTATTACTAATGATGTAAATTTAAATGAAATTGCTGAGATTCAAGGAGTAACGGTTCTTAACATCAATCAGCTTGCCTCAGCATTAAAGCCAATAGTATTACCGGGAGAAACCATCACTGTTACTATCCAGAAAGAAGGGAAAGAGCATGGCCAGGGGGTAGCTTACTTAGATGATGGGACTATGGTAGTAGTAAAAGATGGGAAAAGAATTATCGGAAAAACGGTTGAAGTTTCAGTTACCAGCGTGCTCCAGACCACATCCGGAAGAATGATTTTTGCCGAAGAAAAAGAGGACTTTCATCCTCAAAATATTCATCGGCTCAAATAAATTTAAATGGGATCCCTTTTTCCCAAAAATTATCACTTTTTTGGGACTGAGAGTAGTGGAAAAGAATGTTGCCATAATTTTAGCGGCGGGAAAAGGAATACGAATGGGGAAGGAAAAAGGGAAGCTTTTTCTTCCCCTGCAGGGAAGACCCCTTTTAGCCTGGACTCTTTTGGTTTTTGAATCTTTTAGGGAAATTGAAGAGATTATTGTAGTGGTTCCTCCGGGAGAAGAAGATGAATATCAGAAGAATTTTTTACTTCCGTATAATATCTCCAAAGCAAAAAAATTAATTCCTGGTGGCCCTCAGCGTCAAGATTCTTTATGGAATGGATTTCAGGAAATTTATCCTCCCTGTAAATTAGTAGTGGTTCATGACGGAGCGCGGCCCTTCTTAGAAGAAGAAATTTTGAAAAACGCGTTAGAAGCAGCTGAATCTTCGGGTGCAGCAGTGGTAGCAATCCCGGTCAAAGATACCATTAAAGTGGAAGATGGAAATGGAATGGTTCGTCAGACCCTGTCCCGTAATAACCTCTGGTTAGCTCAAACCCCACAAGTTTACCAGTATCCTATCCTTAAAAAAGCGCTGGAAAAAGCAAAAGATGAAGATTTCTATGGCACTGATGACTCTTCCCTGGTAGAACGAATCGGGTTTCCCATTAAAATTGTTCCTGGATCTTATGAAAATATTAAAGTAACTACTCCCGAAGATTTGATATTTGGAGAAGCAATTTTACAACGACGCTTAAATAAAACCTTAAATTCTGGAGCAAATAAAATTGAGAGTAGGTATTGGTTATGATGTTCACCGGTTGGTGGAAGGAAGAAAATTAATATTAGGTGGAGTAGAGGTTCCCCATTCCCATGGATTATGGGGGCATTCGGATGGAGATGTGGTCCTTCATGCGATTTGTGATGCTATCCTCGGCGCAGCCTCAGCCCGGGATATTGGAATCCATTTTCCTACGGATGAACCGCGGTTTAAGAATATTTCCAGCCTTGCCCTTCTGGAAGAAACCCATGAAATTATAAAAGGAAGGGGATTTATGGTTAAAAATATTGATGTTACAATTGTGGCAGAAAAGCCAAAACTTGCAGAAATCATCCCCCTGATGAAGGAAAAAATCTCCCGGGTTTTAAAGATAGGGAAATCCGAGATTAATATAAAAGCTACAACCAATGAGGGGTTGGGGTTTATTGGCCGGGGAGAAGGAATTGCTGCATTTGCAGTGGCTTCAGTTAAACGAATTATTAGACCATTTCGACCCTATGTCCCCAAAGAGGAATAGACCCTGAAGTGGGAGAAGGGAGATTTTATTTTCTTTCTAAATAACAGATGCGCCCCGGAGTGCGCCACATAAGAATGGTTCCAGCCAATCCTATTACCACCGCATAGCCAAATCCCCAAGAAGGGCCTAAATAAGTCCATAACAGGCCGACCACCAAGCTGGAG
>Ga0272448_1002311_pt1 | contig 24100 bp, 24 predicted proteins | sample YNPCB0191_FD_202220 | JGI IMG/M metagenome (GOLD analysis project Ga0272448, IMG submission 202220) | Hot spring sediment microbial communities from Yellowstone National Park, WY, United States - YNP-CB-019-1 | ecosystem: Environmental > Aquatic > Thermal springs > Hot (42-90C) > Sediment... | reverse complement strand
GCGCGAAGCGTGCAACTTGTTCACACTTGCCCTGGCGGGAACGCAAGTGCCAGGGAGTGCCAGGGAGTGCCAGGGTGTTGCTGCACTATTGTATACTGGAATCCTGGAATTGTAAACATAGTACATCGTTCCCACCTCTCCAACAACCGATTCGTTAAGCAAATGTCAAACGAAAACGCAGCCGATGCGGGTGCGGCGAAGCACACTCGACACCGAATGGCTGGACTCGTGTATGACTAGGGGGGACAGTTTTGATTTCCCAGCCGCCCTTTCGGAGCGGTGGTTGGGTTTGCAATTGTTCGCGGCAAAGGGATATAATAGAGAAGAGGAAACAGATGCCACGGGGCTTGCCGGTCACATTGGTCAACCTGACGCATTCGCTCTGCCTTGTCGTTGGCGGCGGTGAGATCGCGGAGCGCAAAGTGCACGCGCTGCTTGACGCGGACGCGCGCGTGCGCGTGATCGCCCCCGTCGTGACCGACGAATTGGCAGACCTCGCGCGCGGCGGCAAGATCGAGTGGCTGGCGCGCGCGTATCGTTCTGGCGATCTCGCCGATGCGTTTCTCGTCATCGCCGCGACCGACGATCCACCGATCAACCGGGCGATCGCGCAAGACGCGCGCGCGAAAGGTTTGTTGATCAACATAGTCGACGATCCGGACTATGGCAATTTCATCGCGCCGGCGGTCGTGCGCCGCGGCGATCTGGCGATTGCCATCAGCACCGGCGGCGACGTGCCGGCGCTGGCTGGGCATTTGCGCGCGCAGCTCGAACAGCAATTCGGGACCGAATGGGGCGCGTACGTCGAATGGTTGGCGCGGATGCGTCCGCAGATCGCGGCGCGGCATCCTGAGATGGCGGCGCGGCGGCAGGCGTGGGCGCGCGTGCTCGATTCGGACTTGCGCGCGTTTATCGCCGCGCATGGCGATGAGGAAATCCAGGCGCGCATCCTTCAGATACTCGACGCGTAACACAGGTTAGGGCGCGGGCGTCGCGCCGGTATCGACAGACTCAAGACGGGTCAGCGCAACGCATGAGGGTATGCGGACTGTCTCATCTTGAGTCTGTTTTTGTTTGCAAGCGTGGGTTGACATGAACACATGCGGAATCGTTTATCTCATTGGCGCAGGACCGGGTGACCCGGGTCTCATCACCGTGCGCGGCTTGGAACTGCTGCGCTCGGCGGACGTCGTGGTCTATGATCGCCTGATCGCGCCCGAATTGCTGCGCGAAGCGCGCGCAGACGCGGAACGCATCTACGTCGGCAAGGCATCGTCGCATCACACGCTACCGCAGGACGAGATCAACGCGCTCTTGATCGATCGGGCGCGGCACGGCAAGACCGTGGCGCGGCTGAAAGGCGGCGATCCGTTCATCTTCGGGCGCGGGGGCGAAGAAGCGCTGGCGCTGGTCGCCGCGCGGATCGCTTTCGAAATTGTCCCGGGCGTGACGAGCGCGATCGCGGTGCCGGCGTACGCGGGCATCCCGGTCACGCACCGCGAGGTCGCCAGCAGTGTGACCTTTATCACCGGTCACGAAGACGCCCACCACACCGAGACCGGAGTCGATTGGGCGCGGCTGGCAGCGTGCAAAGGGACGCTGGTTTTTTTGATGGGCGTCACGAATCTGCCAACCATCGTCAAAGAGCTGGTTGAAAACGGCCGCCCGCTCGACACCCCCGTGGCGATGATCGAACGCGGCACACTGCCCGGTCAGCGCGTCATCGTCGGCACGTTGGCGGACATTCACGAACGCGCCCGCGCCGCGCGCATTGAGCCGCCGGCAATCACCGTGGTCGGCGAAGTGGTCGCGCTGTGCGAATCACTTGGCGTGTGGGTCGAGCGGCGAATTGCCGCGCTAGAACCAGAGGACGTATGATGACGGCGTTGCTTGCAACATTGAGAAACCGGTGGGAAGACGCAGGGTTCTTGCCGCGCATGGGCTTGCAGACCAAGATGACACTCATCGTCGTCGTCGGAATGGTGGCTCTCACCGGGATCTTTGCGTACATCGGAATAGCCGCGCTGAACGAGAATATTCAACGCTCGCTGCAAGAGCGCGTGGTCGTCGCTCAAACTGCGGCGCGACACATTGATTACACGCTGGCGGACATCGAGCATGTCCTGACGCGCGAAGCGCAGCAGGATGGATTGCTCGACCCCTCGCGTCGCACCCGCGCGCTGACGGAAATTTTCTTGCGCGTCAATTTTTACGGGTCGCACATCTACATGACGGATCACAACGGACGGGTCCTTGCCGCGTACCCCGCTGCCCCGCCGGGCATCGATTTATCGGATGTCACGGCGGTGCAGTCCGTTTTGCAAGGCAAGCCGTTCGCGGTGTCCGGGCGCGCCCACTCGATTGACATGGCAACCCCAACGCCGCTGGCAGCGGCGCCAGTGCGCGATCCGGCGGCGAATGTGGTCGGCGCGTTGGTGATGAGCATCGATCTGAACAGTCCGAATCTCCACACCTTCACAGACCCCGTGGGGTTGGGCGGCAGTTATATGGACCTAGTCGATATGAACGGCGTCATCCTGGCGAGCACCCAGCCGGACCGCGTCGGTCAGTCCAGCGATCACAACACCACACTCGCCAAAGGAATTCAATCGCAGCAGACATTTGTTTCGCGCTGCCACAACTGTCATTCGCCCATCACTCAAGAGCCGTATCCCCAGGTGCTGGCGTTTGCGCCCTTGCAACGCGCGCCCTGGGGCGTGACGGTTCGACAAGACGAAGATGAAGTGGTCGCGGCGGCGCGCGATTTGCAGTGGCGGATTTTCGCGCTGGGTGCGGTGGCGCTGGCGGGCGCGCTGATCCTGGTGTACCTCACCACGCGCAGCGTCATTCTGCCGGTGCAGGCACTGACCGCCGCCACGCGGCGCATCGCCGACGGCGATTTGGACACGCCGATGGAAGCGCGCGGGCAGGACGAGATCGGCGCGCTCGCGCGCTCGTTCGACACGATGCGCTCCAAGCTCAAGCAGTCCATGACGGAGATTCAAGCGTGGAATCGTGAACTGGATGCGCGGGTGCAGGAACGCACGGCGGCGCTGAGCGCCGCGCAGCGCGAGGCGCAAGAATCGCGTGATCATTTGCAGACCATCATCGACGGTTTGAGCGATGAGCTGCTCGTGATCGATCGCAATTATCGCGTGACCCAAGTGAACGCGGCGGTGCAGCGCCGCCTCGCGGGCAAGCCGGTCAACGGCTCTCTTTGCTATGAGTTGACTCATGCGAATCGCATGTGCCAATCGCCCGACTGCACATGCCCGGTGCCGATGGTCGTGCAGACGAAACGCCCTCTGCGCGTCACTCACATGCACACCAGTCCGGATGGCGGCGCCACTCGATATGTGGAAATCACCACCTCGCCGTTGTTCGACATCGACGGACAAGTGAGCAGCGTAGTGGAAATGCTGCGCGATGTGACGGAAGAAAAACGGCTCGAAGAGACGCTGCTCCAACGCAACCGCGAGCTGTCGGCGGTGAATGCGATCGCGCGCGTCGTCGGTCAATCGCTCAAGCTGGACGAGTGTCTGCAATCGGCGCTCAGAGAAGCGCTGCGCATCACCCAGGTCGAAGTCGGCTCGATCTATCTGCTCGAAGGCGAGGATCGTGCGCTCAAGTTGCGTGTGTGCTGCGGCATGTCGGAAGAAGGCGCGGAAGCGGCGGGGCGGATGGCGCTCACGGACGCGGCGTGCGGTGGCGTGCTGCAAGTCCGCGAACCGGTCGTCGTGCAGAATGTGTCGCAGACGACGCGCGCCGCGTACAGCGCGCTGCAGCGCGAGGCGCTATCGTCGCTGGTGCATGTCCCGCTGATAGCAAAAGGGACGCCGCTGGGTACACTCTGCTTGGGCGCGCACGACGCGCACCAATTCACAGACGAAGAGCTATCGCTTTTGAGCGCGATCGGGAATCAGATTGCGATGGCGGTTGAGAATGCACAGTTGTATGAAGAACTGAGCCGCAAAGAGCAATTACGCGGCGAACTGTTGCGCCGCGTCATCTCGGTGCAGGAAGATGAACGCAAGCGCATCGCGCGCGAACTGCACGACGAAACGAGTCAAACGCTGACGGCGTTGCTGTACGCGTTGGACAGCACCGGCGCGAACTGTCGCACGCCGGCAACGACTCCGCTGCTCGACAAGATGCGTCGGTTGACTTTGAGCGCGATCGACAGCGTGCACAAAGTTATTTTCGATTTGCGCCCCACCATGCTCGATCAGCTTGGGCTCGTCGCCGCGCTGCGCTGGTACGCTGAATCGCGCCTCGCGGACAGCGGGACGCGCGTGCAGGTGAGTGAAGACAGGGAGATTCGACGGCTTCCGTCCGTCATCGAAACGGCACTGTTTCGGACGGTGCAAGAAGCCATCAACAATGTGGCGCGGCACGCCGGCGCCCGACACCTGCACATCGCTTTCGATCTGCCGGACCATCACGTCGAGATTCGAGTCGAGGATGACGGAATCGGGTTCGATGCCAAGCGGGTGAGCGTCTCGCCGAATTCGCTCTGTGGTCTGGGGTTGTTGAGCATGCAGGAGCGGATGAGCGCGGTGGGCGGCGAGTTCTTTTTGGATTCTGCACCCGGGCAAGGGACGGTCGTTCTGCTACGGGTACCGATTCCGGGAGGATGAAGATGAAGCCGATCCGAATCGTCGTCGCGGATGACCACGCCGTCTTGCGCGAGGGTATTTGCGCGTTGATCGCGCAGCACGATGATATGCAAATCGTCGGCGAGGCGAGCAATGGCGTCGAAGCGCTGGCGAAGATCGAAGCGTTGGCGCCGGACATTGCGCTGATGGATATCACGATGCCGGAGATGGATGGTCTGGAAGCCACCCGGCAGATCAAGCTCCGTTCGCCGCAAACGCGCGTGCTGATCTTGACCCAGCACGAGAACAAAGAGTACGTCCTCTCGCTGCTTAAAGCGGGCGCCGCGGGTTACATCCTAAAGAAAGCGGGCGGCGCGGAATTGGTGGAAGCGATTCGCGCGGTCGCCTCAACAGGCGCGTTTCTGCATCCGAGCGCCGCGCGCGCGCTGGTGGATCAGGTGAGTCGCAACGGGATGAAATCCGTGCACCTGACCGAACGCGAAAAGCAAGTGCTGACGCTCGTCGCCGAGGGACTAACCAGTCGTGAGATCGCGGCGAAGCTATCGATCAGCGAGAAAACCGTGTTAGCGCATCGCGATAATCTGATGGACAAGCTGGGCATCCACAATCGCGCCGAGTTGGTGCGCTACGCGATCCGGGAGGGCTATCTGAGTCCTTGAGGAACGACTCGGGCGATTTGCCGCGTGGAACGCAGCGAGGAATGGCACCCGGCGAGCAGTCACCCCCCTGATCGACCCGGACAACAGAACGGCGGGCGAGACGCCGAACAAGTCTCGCCGCATCGGTTTGAGATGAACCCCCCATTTCCCCTCAAGGTGAGAGATGGGGGGCCGTTTTTCCGCCGTTGGCAATGTGCAACGTGCCATCCGAATGCGCGGGTGCAGACGAGGAGGGCGGACACACCATCGCCGTGGAATAATCCGCCTGGATCGAAGCCAAGACCTGCGGTGGTGCGGTGATGCACGAGGTCGATACATTGTTCTCGGTCTGGAGCAGGGGAAAAAGGGCGGGCAGAACTAGCGCAATGATCAAGCAGAGACCAATGACGATCCATAAGCTTTGCAGCGGCTGCAGAATTCGAGTCACATTGTACGAGCGCTCGAACACCGCGATGGGCGAATCGACCTGGTTATTGACCCACGAGATGTAGAGGAATCCAACGATCGTCGCCCAGACAAATGCCTGAACGAATGCGGTCATCACACTCATGCGTGCTTCTCCCGTCCTCAGAGCAAGTGGCGCTATTCTAGCATGTGAGGCGTCACGTGTCAACCGGCGCGAACGGGTGATTGTACGCCTCTTTGGCGCAGGCGGCTCGCCTGGGCTGACAGCCCGCGTTACAGTACCGGCGCGCAATCGCCACGCTAGAGTTAGGGTGTTCTACCTAGACGAATTTAAGGCGTTCTCCTAATTTACAGCCGAGCGGCGGGAAGGTATAGTGAGCATCGGCGGGAGTTTCGTTCCCGCTATGGCGTGATTGATGCTGATAGCAATGGAGCTAGAGCAATTGTCTCCGCGACGTTCAACCCCGAACCGCTCGTCGACGAAACAGACCTGGCGCGAAATCCTCCAAGTCCTGGCGCTGATCCCACTGGTACTCGGCGGGTTGTTGATCCTGACGGGCTTGACCGGCGCGGTCGTGTGGGGCAGCGTCGGGGAACAATTTGCCATGGGCAGTTTTTATGTGCTGTTCAGTTTTGCCCTGTCCAACGCGCTCCAGAAACAATGGTCGCTCGTCTTGAGCTGGCTGTTCTTGGGCGCCGGCATTGGATTGGCGATTGGCGGATCGGACAATGGGGCACGGATCGTCGCCGCCGCCGCCATAGCGGCGAGCATCGCCGTGTTGGCGCGCGAGTTTTTGCGGCGGCGGCGGCAGTATCTCGATTCCCGAACCCGATAGGTCAAACACGGTATGCTGTCGGCTGGGTGGTTTCTCGGAATCTTTTTTTTCATTTTCATCTTCGCCGCCATTGGGTTCATTCTGGCGACCAAGACGAATCCGCCGCCAACCCAAACATCGAGCGAGACAGTGGCGCGCGGCAGTAATGAAGGTCGCTTGCCCGACGGCGCTACGTCGCGAATCCGCCGAGCGTATCGGATCGAGCGCGACGCCCAAGTCTACGTCAACTATCCGTTTGGCTTGCGGGTTGTGTTTTTCGACGAGACGCCCGGCGGCGCGAAGGCTCGGCGTGGATTTCAAGAGAGCGACTATGTTCGATGGGCGGCGCCGGACGCGGATCCGCATTTGATCGTACAGCATGGCTCGATCGAATACGCGGCGGAGGAGCCCGAACCGGTGGTGCGGCTGGAGTTGAAATGTGCGGCGGAATCGTTCGAGCCCACTCAAACCACCGTCGAGCAAACGCTCCGGCGAAACCGGGAGACGGTCTACGCGTTCTGGTTGAATCCATGCAAGGAGCAAACCGGTTCACTGACCGTGGTATTCTCCCGCGCGGCATCAGATGGACAACCTATCCGCGAGTTGGCGACCGTGCCCTTGAGTGTTCCCATCGAAAACTTTCCGATTCGTTTGCGCTAGTCGTGCAATGCATGTCCTCAGGATTGGGTAGGATTACCGGTTAGACTCGTCACACGGGGGTGACGGCAGCCGACTAACCGGCCATTCATTCAAAGGAGGAATGAGCAATGAAAAAGTTCTTCAGCACGGAAGACTGGTGGGCGGTGTGGATCGGACTATTCGTCTTCGTCCTATCCCTCTTTAACCTCGCGGGCATCAGCCTGATGGGGTGGGCGGTCAAGACGAATGTCTGGATGGATCTCAGCAAAGCCCTGGGCGTGGTGAACCCCACAAGCTGGGCGGTGCCGGGATTTGTCGGTCTCATCCTCACCTACCTGTTCATGCTGGTGATCACCGGCGTGGGCGCCAAGGTCATGGGCTGGAACCTTCAAAAGTACGCGATCGGATTTACATTCATTTTCTGGATCGCCTATGGCTGCTGGTTGCTCGGGTCCTTCGCGCCCCTGGCGGTGAACACACCGGCTGACATGAAAAAGTTTGGACTGGACTTTTCGTTGCGTCTGACAGCCGAAGGGGGCTTTATCATTGCCCTCCTGGTGGGTCTGGTCATCGGCAACTTTTTCAAGGGCTTTGCCGGCTTTTTGAAAGAGGCGACCCGCCCGGAGTGGTTCATCAAGACCGCCATCGTCATTCTTGGCGCGGCGTTAGGCGTCAAGGCGGCGCAACAAACCGGGATGGCTACCGCGGTCTTGTTCCGCGGACTCTGCGCGATCGTGGAAGCGTATCTGATCTACTGGGCGCTGGTGTACTTTGTCTCGCGCCACTTTTTCAAATTCAGCAAAGAGTGGTCGGCGTGTCTAGCGTCCGGCATCTCCGTCTGCGGTGTCTCGGCAGCCATCGCGACGGCGGGGGCAATCAAGGCGCGCGCGGTGGTCCCGGTGATGATCTCTTCGCTGGTCGTCATCTTCGCAGTGGTTGAGTTGCTCATCCTGCCCGCGCTGGCGGCTGAGGTCCTACATACCCAGCCGATGGTCGCGGGCGCGTGGATGGGCTTGGCGGTCAAGACCGATGGCGCGGCAGTCGCGAGCGGCGCGATCACCGATGCGCTGATTCGCGGCAAGGCAGCCGAGTTGGGCGTGATGTGGCAAGAAGGGTGGATGCTGATGGCGTCGACGACGACCAAGTTGTTCATTGACATGTTCATCGGCATCTGGGCGTTCGTGCTCGCCATCATCTGGACGACGGCGATTGAGCGCAAACCCGGCGAGAAAGCAGTCGGTGCCATCGAAATTTGGAATCGCTTCCCCAAGTTCGTCATCGGATACTTCCTAGCGTTCTTGATCATGTTGGGTGTCGGGCTGTCGTCGCCCGCGTTGTTGAAGGGGGCGAACGCCGCGATTGGGGAAAGCGAGGTCTTTCGCGTGCTCTTCTTCGTGCTCACCTTCTTCTCGATCGGTTTGATCTCCGACTTTAGGAAGCTGTGGGCTGAAGGCATCGGCAAGATGGCGGTCGTGTATGCCGTGTGCTTGTTCGGCTTTATCCTGTGGATCGGGCTTGCCATCTCGTTCATCTTCTTCAACGGGCTGACGCCGCCACTCGTCAAGTGAGTGAGCCAGTCATCCCAAAGGTTGATTCATTCCGTTTTCCCACGCGTAGGGGAAACGAGTCAACGGAGGCTTAAATGACACAGCAACCAGCCGCCTCCTCCCAGGCGGCAGAACAAGTCGTGGTGCCAGAAGCAGAACCCTACGAGCCCTTGCTGCCGATCGAAAAAAAGTTGATCGTGACCAGCCTCGTGCTCGGCGTTGTACTCCTGCTGATCCTGATCGTCGTCAGCTACACTCTGTTTCCCGGCTCATTTTGATCGCTTCGCCAGGCGTTGAACGAACGCACCCCTTGCCTCAGCCCCGTGGGGCTGAGGCAAGTAAGGACGATTCCCATATCACATAGGAGGTGAAGTTACATGGCACAATCAGACACGCCTCTCCTAGACGACCTCGAAAAAGGACCTTGGCCGTCGTTCGTCAAGGACATGAAGCAGGCGGCAAAGAACAAACCCGCCGCGCGCGACTTGATGCGCCAGCTCGAGCTTTCGTACAAGGACAGGATCGGGCACTGGAAGCACGGCGGAATTGTCGGCGTCAAGGGATACGGCGGTGGTGTGATCGGTCGCTATTCCGATCAGCCGACGGAATTTCCGAACATCGCGGAATTTCACACGTTCCGCGTCAACATGCCGACCGGCTGGTTCTACACGACCAAAGCGCTGCGTGCGCTGTGCGATGTGTGGGACAAGCACGGCAGCGGTCTGACAAACTTTCACGGCGCCACCGGCGACATCATCCTGCTCGGCGCGCCGACGAAAGAGCTGCAAGCCACGTTCGATGATCTCTCCGAGATCGGTTTCGATTTGGGGGGTTCGGGCTCAGATCTGCGGACGCCGAGCGCGTGCGTCGGTCCAGCGCGCTGCGAGTACGCCTGCATCGACACGCTCGGCATCTGCAACGACATCACGCGCACCTATCAGGAGCAGCTGCATCGTCCGCAGTTCCCGTACAAATTCAAGATCAAAGTGTCCGGCTGCGCCAACGACTGCGTCGCGTCCATCGCGCGCTCCGACTTGTCCATCATCGGCACCTGGCGTGACAAAATCCAGGTCGATGCGGACGCCGTCAAAGCGTACGCCCAAGACTCGCTGGACATCCAGACCGAAGTGGTCGATCTCTGCCCGACGCACTGCATGAAGTTTGACGCGGCGAGCAAATCGCTCACGATCGACGATGCGGAATGCAATCGCTGCATGCACTGCATCAACCTGATGCCCAAGGCGCTACGCCCGGGCAAAGAGCGCGGCGCCACGCTCCTCGTCGGCGGCAAAGCGCCGATCGTGCAGGGCGCACTGCTCTCGTGGGTGGTTGTCCCGTTCATGAAGATGGAGCCGCCGTACACCGAGTTGAAAGAACTGATCGAAAAGATCTTTGACTGGTGGGATGAGAACGCCAAGATGCGCGAGCGCCTGGGCGAACTGATCAAGCGGCTGGGGATGCGCGAGTTTCTCAAAGCCACCGGCTTGCCGCCCGTCCCGCAGATGATCCAGCGACCGCGCGCCAATCCGTACTACTTCTGGTCGAAGGAGGAGGTGACGACAAAATGACCACCCGAACCGATTTTGGACCTCCCGATTTTCGTACGATGCTCCCCCCGGTGATTCAGAAGAATTACGGGAAATGGAAGTACCACGAGCGCGTCAAGCCCGGCTTGCTGAAACACGTCGCCGAGAGCGGTGATGAGCTCTACACCGTCCGCGTGGGGTCGGAGCGTTTGCTCAGCACGGAGCACATCCGCGAAATCTGCGAACTGGCGGACACGTACTGCGGTGGCTATCTCCGCTTCACCAGCCGCCACAACCTCGAATTTCTGGTCTCGGACAAGACTCGCGTCGAACCGCTCATCGCCGACTTGAAAGCGAAAGGGTATCCGATCGGCGGCACGGGACCAGCGATCACGAACATCGTCCACACGCAGGGCTGGATTCACTGCCACACGCCGGCGACGGATGCTTCCGGCATCGTCAAAGCGGTGATGGATGAACTGTTCGAGTACTTTGGCACCTGGAAACTGCCCGCGTACTGCCGCATCTCGCTCGCGTGCTGCCTGAATATGTGCGGCGCAGTGCACTGCTCCGACATCGCCATCCTGGGCATCCACCGCCTGCCGCCGCGGCCGAATCACGACGTGATTCGCGCCAAGTGCGAGATTCCCAATGTCATCGCCGCGTGCCCCACCGGCGCGATCCGACCCGACCCGCCAAACAAGAGTCTGACCGTGAACGAAGAGAAATGTATGTACTGCGGCAACTGCTACACCATGTGCCCGGGCATGCCGCTGGCAGACCCGACGGGCGACGGCGTCTCGATCTGGGTCGGCGGCAAAGTATCGAGCGCGCGCACCGCGCCAATGATGTCGCGACTCGCGATTCCGTATCTGCCGAACAACCCGCCGCGCTGGCCCGAAGTAGTCGACGCGGTCAAGAACATCGTGGAGACATGGGCGCAGCACGCGCACAAACACGAACGCATGGGCGAATGGATCGAACGCATCGGCTGGGATCGATTCTTCGAACTCACCGGCATCCCATTCACAGCTCAGTTGATCGACGACTTTACTCTGGCGACGGAGACGTATCGCAGCACGCCCGCATTTAGGTGGTGAGAACCATGGCGGAGCCAATCACCGAAGAACTCAAAGCCCAGATCGTCGAGTTCTTCAAACAAAAAAAGAAAATGATGACGAGCCGGGACGTCGCCAATGGGCTGCACATCGATCACGGCACGGCGAAAAAAGCCTTGTCCGAATTGGTCCAGTCCGGCGTGCTGGAGTTCACCTCCTTCGGCGGAGCGACGTTCATCAAACTGCCCGACCAAACGCCGTAGGGCTAGTGCAGCAACACCTTGGCACTCCCTGGCACTTGCGTTCCCGCCAGGGCAAGTGGGCGTTCCCGCTAGTGCAGCAACATGAAAAAGTTGCACGCTTCGCGCAGCCCGACGCGAAGACATCGACCAATGGCGCTTGAAACCGCGTATTCACTACGCACTTCCCTGGCACCGCCCTCAACCTCTACCCCACACCTGCCCTGGCGGGCGGTGCCAGAGGGAATGGAGGTTGGGGGCGCCGCCCGCGCACCCCGCGAACGGCGCGGGGCAGGTGGCAGGTTGATGCACGACGAGGACAGGAGGGCTCAGGGGAGAGACGCAGGTAGACAGGCACCCACCTGTCTACCTGTCTCCCCATATTATCGATGGAGGTAACAAATGGGTATTTACGAATATGATGGCAAACAAATCGAAGTGGACGAAGACGGGTTCATCCAGGAACCCGACAAATGGAACGAAGACCTGGCTAGAGCCCTGGCGCGGAGCGAAGAAGAAATCACGGACCTGACCCCCGATCACTGGAAGGTCATCAATTATCTGCGCAGCTACTACCAGCAGTTCGGCATCGCGCCGATGATCCGCAAGCTGTGCAAAGAGACGGGCTTTGAACTCAAGTACATCTATCAGCTCTTTCCGAGCGGACCCGCCAAAGGCGCGTGCAAGATCGCTGGCTTGCCCAAACCGACCGGGTGCGTGTAGACCTCACCGCTCACCCCACGGCTCTCCCTCTCCCCTCTCCTGATCGAACTTGGTCAGGAGAGGGGACGGGGGGAGCAGGGGAGGCATGAGAGACTATGGACACTCCCACTGCCTTGTGGAATTTGACCGCGGGCGCGCTGATCGGGATGGCGTACATCGTCGGCTTGATTTTCATTGTCGGCATCGTCTACCGCATCTATCTCTATCTCAGCACGCCCGCGCCGCTGCCGATCGCGACGACGCCGGCGCCCACCACGGTTCCGGGTGCCGCCGCGCGCGTCGCCGGCGACGTGTTCCTGTTCCAAAATCTGCTCAAGTACGACAAACCACTTTGGATCGGCTCGTGGCTGTTCCACGTGGGATTGGCGCTCATCCTGCTGCGGCACCTGCGCTACGTACTCTATCCCGTGCCGGGCTGGGTGATCGACCTGCAGACCATCGGGATGTACGCCGGCTTTTTGTTCCCGATTCCCGCGCTGTACCTGTTGTGGCGGCGATTCGCGTTGAAGCGAACGCTGTACGTTTCGGGGATTCCGGATTTCGGCGCGCTGGTCTTGCTCGCCGCGATTGCCGGCTCGGGCATCTTGATGAAATACGCCGCGCACGTGTATCTCGTCGACGTGAAGGCGTTTGTGATCGGCTTGCTGACGTTTCATCCGGTCGCGCCGCCGGCGCAGCCGGTATTCATCGTCCACTTTTTGCTCGTGCTCGCGCTGATGCTGTACTTTCCCTTCAGCAAGCTGATGCACGCGGGCGGCATCTTCTTCAGCCCGACGCGCTACCAGCCGTACAAGACGCTTGAGCGGCGGTACGTGAATCCGTGGGATCCGTAAACCACAGGGGACACGAGAGCACAAGGGAATGCAAAGGAAAACTCCGTGTCCCTTGTGTCCTCTGGGGTGAGAATACACGACTATGGCTTCCATCCTTCCGATCCCTGACCTTATCGAAGACGCGACAGCAAAGCTGACCTGCTATCCGTCGAAAGAAAAAGATTTAAAGCAGATCGACCTGCCGCTCGCGCGCGTGCCGGACTGGCAGCACAAAGCGATCGAGAAATTCGCGGAGATGCTGCGCAAGTACAAATCGCTCCAGGTCTACATGGATATTTGCGCGCGCTGCGGCGCGTGCGCGGACAAGTGCCAGTTCTTCCTCGGCACGGGTGACCCGAACAATATGCCGGTCGCGCGCGCGGAACTGATGCGCTCAGTCTATCGTCGCTACTTTACGCCCGAAGGCAGAATGTTCGGCGCGGCGGTCGGGGCGTACGATTTCGACGAAGCGATGCTGCACAAGTGGTACACCTATTTCTACCAGTGTTCCGAGTGTCATCGCTGCGCCGTCTTTTGCCCGTACGGCGTCGACACCGCCGAGATCACCATGGCGGCGCGCGAGATCATGGCGTCGATCGGCGTCTCGACCAAGTACATCACCGAGGTGATCGCCAAAGTGTACCAGACGGGCAACAACCTGGGCATCCCGCCGCCGGCGTGGATCGACAACTGCAAGTTTCTCGAAGAGGAACTGAAAGCCGAAACGGGCAAAGACATTCGTCTGCCCGTCGATGAAGAAGGCGCGGAGGTGCTGCTGGTCGCGCCATCGGCAGACAATTTCGCCAACACCGATACGATGATGGCGTATGGCATTCTGTTCTATGCGCTGGGCGTGTCGTGGACGACGAGCACCTATTGCAACGAGGGCGGGAATTTCGGATTGTTCCTGAACTACGCGAATCTCAAAAAGGTCAACCGGCGCATCGTAGACGCCGCGCGCAGGTTAAAGGTCAAGCGCATCATCTGGGGCGAATGCGGGCACGCCTGGCGCGCCGGCATTCTCACTGACACGCTGAACGGTCCGCTCGATTTTCTCGAGGTGCCGCACCCGATCCACATCTGCCAGTACACTGCCGCGATGCTCAAACGCGGCGCGTTCAAGCTCGACAAATCCGCGAACGACGATGTGCTGGTGACGTACCACGATCCCTGCCAACCCGCGCGCGCCGGGCAATTGCTCGAAGAGCCGCGCGAGATCATCCGCGCGAGCTGCAACAAGTTCGTCGAGATGCGCGCGGACACGATTCGCGAGCGGACTTTTTGCTGCGGGGCAGGCAACGGCTTGCTCACCGACGAGATCATGCCGATTCGGATGGCGGGCGGCAAGCCGCGTGCCGAGGCGTGCCGCGCGACCGGCGCGGATGTTCTGGCGACCCCGTGTGCGATCTGCAAAGCGCAACTGCCGGAGGTGATGAAACACTGGAAGGTAGACGTGCGGATCAGCGGCGTGCACGATCTACTCGTCAAGGCGATTGTTCTTTAGATGGTTGGGGCGTTCGGTGGTTAGGTTGTTGGGTCAAACCACCTAACCACCGAACTACCTAACCACCTGTCAGAGCGAACCATGCGGAACATTCTCTTCTTCGTCTTCTTGCTCTTGATCACACTCGCCCTTCTCGTTTTCGCCCAGCCGCAGTGGGTGCCCGAGCCGGCGAAGGACGGGGCGGGACCGCTCGCGGTCAAAATCGATTCGCGGCTGGTGGCGCCGGAATATCACAGCCCTATTGAATGGTGGCGCACACATCACATGGACCTGATCAACAACGGCGACTTGGTCGAAGCGGACTGTTTGCAGTGCCACGATGTGGCAACCTCCTGCAACAACTGTCATTCGTACGTTGGCGTCCGCGCGATCCCAACGCCGACACCATGAGGAATCGGAATGAGCGATCACAAGCCGTCGATCTTCTTGTCTCGTCGCCAATTCATTTTCACCGGCGCAGCCGCCATCCTCGCCGCGTGGCTGGGCGCATGGGTGCAGTCGAAACTTTTTCCGCCGACGACCGCCGCTGAAGCGACGCCGGTGGACATCGCGCTGAACGATTTGCCCGTCGGCGCATCGAAGCAGATCACCTACGCCGGCGCGCCCGCGCTCGTCATGCGTTCACAGGATGGCGTGCTTGCGCTCTCGCTGGTCTGCACGCACCTGGGTTGCATCGTCCAGTGGCAGCCGGGCAACAATCAATTCTACTGTCCCTGCCACGACGGCAAGTACGACGCTTTCGGCGATGTGGTTTCGGGTCCGCCGCCACTGCCGCTGGAACGCCTGCCGGTGAAAATGCTCGCGGACAAGATCGTGGTGGGAGAAACGGCATGAGTTTACGTATTACGTATCACGTATCACGTGTGGTCTTCCCGATTTTGCTCGCCGGCGTCATCCTCATCATCTTTGCCGTTTGTCCCGCGCGCGCGATGCCAGAATACGCCGCGAGCACCGGCGAGCCGTGCGCGACCTGCCACGTCAGTCCCGCCGGCGGCGGCTTGCGCAATGTGCGCGGACAAGCCTGGGTCGCGAGCGACAAGCCGGCAACCGTGCCATCGACAACAGAGGCGCTCAAGATTCTCGGCATCGCGCTGCCGGCGGATATGAGCATTTACACCGTCGCGCCCGCCGTCGCGCCAACGCCCGCGCCGCTTTCGTTGCAATTAGAAAAACGCAAGCCGCTCTTCAGCGCGCTGCAGAACTATGCAGGAAATTGACGCGATGTCGCTCAAAATCACCCGCCGACAATTTCTCAAATACAGCACCGGCGCGCTTGCACTGGCAGGTATTGGATGGCGCATTGCGGATGACCCGGCGGTTTCTTCCGCCCTTCGTCCTTCGTCCTCCGTCGCCACCGCCACCGAGAAATTCGTTCCGACTGTTTGCACCATGTGCCCGTCGAGCTGTGGCTTGAGCGTGCGCGTGGTGAACGGTCAAGCGGTCAAGGTCGAAGGCAATGCACTGCACCCGGTCAACCAGGGCGTCTGCTGTCCGAAAGGTCAAGCGTCGCTCGAAGTCCTTTACAGTCCGGAACGTATCCAGCAGCCGATGACGCGCGCGAGCCGCGCGGACGCGTGGAAGAATATTTCCTGGGACGACGCACTCGCGCTCGCCGCGACGAAACTCGGCGACTTGCGCGCTCGCGGCGATGCGCACACGCTGGCGCTTTTGTACGGCGAGACGCGCGGGCAAATGCGCGCGCTGATCCAGCGCTTTCTCGCCGCGTACGGCTCGCCCAACGCGATCGATACGAGCGACCGCGACACGCAAGCCACGCGCCTCGCCATGTTCCTGACGCAAGGCATTAACGACGTGCCGGTCTATCAGTTCGACGGCATGCGCTACCTGATTTCTTTCGGGGGGAGTTTTGTCGAATCGAATCAGGCACTCTTGACCGCGCTCTCCGGCGTCGGTTTCTTGCGCCGCGGCACGCCGCAGCGCGGCAAGTTCGTCGTGATCGATCCGCGCTTGTCGGTCAGCGCGGCAAAAGCGGACGAATGGATTCCGATTCGCCCCGGCACACTTGGCGCGTTCGCGCTCGGCATGGCGTACGTCATCATCAAGAGCAACTTGTACGACGTGGCATTCGTCCGCGATTTTACGTTTGGCTTTGACGATTTCACCGATGCCGACGGCGTGACGCATCGCGGTTTCAAGAATCTCGTGCTGGAAGAATACACGCTCGACCGCGTGGAAGCGATCACCGGCGTGCCGTCGGGTACGATCGCGCGGCTCGCCGGCGAATTCGCCGCGAGTCGTCCCGCTGTTGCGATGCCGCCGACCGGCGGCGCCGCGCTCGCCAGCGGCAATGCGCTCGCCAGCGCAATGGCGATTCACGCGCTCAACGCGCTCGTCGGAAGCATCGACGCACCGGGGGGCGTCATCGTTCAGCGTTATCCACAGCTGGTCGAGTTGCCCGGGTTCACGCCGGACGCGATCGCACAAAAAGGCGCGGCAGTCGAGCGCGTGGACGCGGCGGGCACGCGCGATTATCCGCTCGCGCTCTCGGCGTACTCGGCGCTGGCGGAGCGCATTCTGTCGCAGCAGCCGTACCCGCTCAACGCGCTCGTCCTCTGCAACGCCAATCCGGTCTTCGAGACGGCGGAAGGGGATCGATTTGCGCAAGCACTCGACCGCGTGCCGTTCGTCGTCGCATTCTCGTCGACGCTGGACGAGAGCGCCGCGCACGCGGATTTGATTTTGCCGGCGTCCACGTCATTTGAAGCGTGGGGCGACGCGTATGTGCAGGGCACGGGGTTTCCGGGGCTCGCGCTCAGCCAGCCGGTGGTCGCGCCAGCCCCTGCGGGCGACCCGCGCGGCGCGGGCGACATTCTGCTCGCGCTCGCGCAGCGGCTCGGCGGCAGCGTCGCGGCGGCATTGCCATTTACCAATTACCAAGCTCTACTCAAGTACCGCGTCACCGGCTCCGCAATCAACTGGGACGACCTGGTGAAGAACGGCGCGTGGTCGCAGATGGTGTATTTCAACGCGACGCCGGGCAGCCACGTGTGGAATACCGAGGTGATCGGGCGCGACCGTGTGAACGCGCCGCGCGACGGACGCTTCGATTTCTTCTCGCGCGAGATGTTCTACGCGCTCCAAAACGCCGGCGCCGCGCCGACCGATCGCGATTGCTTGCCCCATTTCGATCTGCCCATCGAGACCGCGAACACAACCGAGTTTCCGTTCTTGTTGGTCACCCCGGAGACGATGACGCAGCCGCGCGGCTGGAACGGCATCGTGCCGACGCTGGAAGAAGTGTACGGTTTGCAGAACGGCGTGCGCTGGGATTCCTGGGTCGAATTGAATCGCCGAGCCGCCGCGTCGCTCGGCATCGCCGATGGCGACCTGGTGTGGGTTGAATCGCCGCGCGGTCGAGTCAAGGCGCGCGCGAAACTCACGGAAGGATTGTGGGCGAACGCCGTCGCCATGCCGCTCGGACCGGGACACCACACTCGCATCGCGTGGGGACGCGCTGCCGCGCGCGATGCGACTATCGGCGCGAATCCGCTGACGTTGTGCGCGGGCGGAACGGAAAAGTGGTCGGGACTCGCCGCGCTCACGACGCGCGTAAAAGTGTATAAAGCATGACAGAGGAAAGAGCAAGGACGAACGATGCGACGTTTTGGTCCTTCGTCCTTCGTCCTTCGTCACACGGGGAGGTTGGATGCCGCGTTGGGGAATGGTGATCGATCTCGACAAATGCGTCGCATGCCAATCGTGCAGCGTCGCGTGCCGCATGGAAAACAATACGCCGATCGCGGGACCGGAGGAGGCGGAACGCGGACGCGCCATTTTGTGGAACGAAGTGATCCCGTCGGTCGAAGGCGAGTATCCCAACGTCAAGATGCGCTTCGTCCCGCGTCCGTGCATGCACTGCGACGACCCCGCGTGTGTCAAGGTGTGTCCAGTCCAGGCGACGTACAAGAACGAAGACGGTATCGTGCTGATCGATTACGACCGCTGCATCGGCTGCCGCTTTTGCACGGTCGCCTGCCCGTACAGCGTGCGCTATTTCAATTGGTACGAGCCGCAGTGGCCCGATGCACTGCGCGCCCATCTGAACCCCGATCCCGAAGTCGCGCCGCGACCGAAAGGCGTTGTCGAAAAATGCACCTTCTGCATCCAGCGGTTGCATCAAGCGCAGCAACAAGCGAAAGACGAAGGGCGCGTGTTCCAGGCATCGGACTATGTCCCCGCGTGCGTCGAGACGTGCACGGCGCGCGCGCGCTATTTCGGCGACCTGGATGATCCGAACAGTCTCGTGTCGCAACTCGCGAAAAGCCCGCGCGCGTATCGGTTGCTGGAAGAACTCGGCACGCAGCCGAAGGTGTTTTATCTCCGGGACGGATGACCGATGACGGATGACGAACGCTTTCGTCTCTGAGGATTTGAATGTCTGCTCAACCACAACTCTCCGATCTCGAACGCACCGTTTTCAAACCGCTGCAGAAAACCGGGCTGGGATTCTATACGGTCGGCGCGGCGCTCGGTCTTGTCATCCTCTGGGGCGCGTATATGTACGTGGCGCAGCTCGGGCAAGGGCTGGGACTCACGGGGATGAGCCGCCCGGTTTACTGGGGCGTCTATCTCTCGAACTTTATCTTCTTCACCGGCATCAGCATGGCGGGCACGCTCATCTCGGCGATCCTGCGCGTCACGCAAGCCAACTGGCGCCGCCCGATCACGCGCCTGGCGGAGGCGATCACCGGCTTTGCGCTCGCGCTCGGCGCGCTGCAAATCTTGATCGATATGGGGCGCGTCGACCGGCTCTTGAACGTCCTGATCTACGGTCGCTTTCAATCGCCAATGTTGTGGGACTTTACATGCATCGGCGTGTACTTTTTGAGCAGCATCTTTTATCTGTACTTGCCGATGATTCCTGACCTCGCGCGTTTGCGCGACAAGTGGACGGACGCGCCGAAATGGCGGCGATGGCTGTACCGCGTGCTCGCGCTCGGCTGGCGCGGCAGCGCGGAACAATTCCACCGATTGGAAAAACTGATCAGTCTCATGGCGATCGTACTCATTCCGACCGCGGCGATGGTGCACACGGTCGTCTCGTGGCTCTTTGGCATGACGATCCAGCCGATGTGGCATTCGACCATCTTCGGTCCGTATTTCATCGTCGGTGCGATTTTCTCCGGCATCGCGCTGCTGTTCATTTTCATGACGCTCATCCGCCGCGCCTGGCACTTGGAAGCGTACATCGGCGACCGGCAGTACAACTATCTGGGGCTGCTCCTGCTCGCGATGAGCGCGTTCTGGATGTATTTTACGCTCGCGGAGAATCTGACGACATTCTACGGCGCGGTCACCGACGAGATGACGGTCGATCAGGCGAAACTCTTGGGCAGCTTTCGCTGGCTGTTCTGGGGCATGGTGTTCTTGAACGCGGTCGTCCCGTTCGCGATTCTGGTCTGGCGGCGCGGGCGCACGCCGCTCGGCACGTTCGTCGCCTCGATCGCCGTTGTCATCGGAATGTGGCTGGAGCGCTACCTCATCGTCATTCCGAGTCTGACGCGTCCGCGCCTCGCGTTCGAGTGGGCGAGCTATCTGCCGACCTGGACGGAGATCGCGATCACGTTCGGCTCGTTCGCGCTGCTCGCGCTCTTGTATCTCGTCTTTTTCAAAATCTTCCCGATCATGGCGCTGTGGGAAGTGGAAGAAGGACAGACGATCGAAGCACGGCGCGCGCCGGCGACAGCCCTCAACGACCAATCGCCAGGATTCGGTAGAACCATGCCGAGCGACTGAACGCTGAATACCGGACGCTGAACACTGGGGTCACCTATGGACGTCGGCTACTGGCTCATCAACACGGCAGGAATTGGCGGGCTCATCGTCGTCACCGTATTTCTCATTTTGACGATCGTCTACGCGCGGCTCGTGCGCTGGATTCTCGACGGCGGCGCGGCGGAGGCGGAGAACGATGCGCGTGAATGAAAAGCGACGGAAGACAAAAGACGAAAGACGAAAGACGAAAGAAAGACCGCTTCGCGAGACGAATGCTGCCATCATCCATCAGCGGTCATCCGTCCTTTGCCCTTTGTCCTTCGTCTTGGGTCTATGCCTTTTCACCCTCGCGGTCCTGTGGCTCGCCGCGCCCGCGCTCGCGGCGGATCCTCCCGCGACCGCCGGTCTCTCGCACACCGATCACTACTGCATCGCGTGTCACAGCGCGAACGATCCGCGTTTGAACGCGCCGCTGGCGTGGAACGGCGACCCGACGCGCGACGCGCTCTCGCCCTGTCCGACGGTGCGCGAGCTGCGCGACGAACTGGCGTACACCGACGCGGCGTTCGACGCGATTGCGAACGGCGCGCGCGACCTCGCGTCAAGTGGTATTTCGACCACCACGCTCGACGCGCGTCTCCTCGCGCGCGAAGAATCGTTCCCGCGCGTCGTCGAAACCTCGTACCGCACGGTGGATGCCGGCGTCGGCGCGGCGCGCGCGTTCCGCTATCAACTGAACAAGACGTACACCCAGGTGCAGTCCGACCGCCGCGCGTGGATGGCGAACGTCATGCTGATTGTGGGCATCGTCGTCACGCTGTTCCTGCTCGCATCGCTCGCGTGGGGCTGGTGGAACACGCGCCATCTCCAGGTCAACATCTTGCGCAGTTTTCGATTGGGCATCGGCGCGCTCCTCTTCGTCTTGATCGTTTTCGTGATTTTCGCGCTGCCGATCTTCAATCCGCCCACGCAGACGGAAGCCGCGACGGCGGCAGACCTGACGCGCCAGAGCGCACTCGACGCGGCGACGCGCGCGGCGGTGAGCGCGGAGAATCTGTCCGCGCGCGCGTGGGAAATTTCGCGCCTTGCCGCGGTTTCGCCCGCCGGCTCCCGCCCCTCGGTCGTTGACACCGCGCTCTCTACCACCCACGAACTGGAAACGAATTTCGATGCGTACTGGGGCAGCGCGCGCGCGCTGGAAGAAAGCGCGGTCACGTGGGACAAGGCAGCCGACGCCGCGCCACCGCTCGTGCACCGCCTCGAGGTCGCCGCATCGCGCGCGTGGGCGTACGCGGCGATGGCAGACGAACTCGCCGCCACGAATCCGGTCAGCGCAACCGCGCTGCTCAATACCGCCCTGGCGCGCACGCAGAAAAATTCCGATCCCTATTTTCGCGATCTGGATTTGAAAAAGATCGCGGTAGCGTGGCTGCCGCTGAATCGCGCTCAAGCCATCGCCACCGCGAATCGGATCGCCGATCCCTTTCTCCGCGCGTGGGCGCTGCGCGAAATCGGACAGTTCGACTCCGCCGCGGCGTCGGCGCGGCAAGTGAGCGATCCGTACCAGCGCGCGTTCGCACTGCGCGAGATCGCGGTCGCATCGAAGAATCCCGCGTGGTTGAACGAAGCGTTGACCATCGCGCAGACGCTGCCGGCGCTGGCGCGCGCGTACGCACTCGCCGACCTCGCGGCGGCGTGGCAGCCGTTCGACGCGAACCAAGCCGCGCGGGTTGCCAACTCGATCGCGCCGCAGTTTCCCGACGCGCGCGCGAGTGCGTTCCGCCACATCGGGCGGTTCGCCGACGCGTGGACCGAACTTGCCGAACTGAAACCCGGCTTTGAACAATCGCGCGCCCAGGACGAACTCGTCGCCGCGTGGGCGCGCGTTTCGCCGAACGACGCACTCACCGCCGCGCCGCAAATCCGTGATCCGTTCTTGCGCGCGGAAGCGCAGCGCGCCGCGATCGCCGCGCTCGCGCGTTCAGACGCCGCGCGAGCGCGCGACCTGGCGAACGCGCTTCCAATTCCGTTCGTGCGCGCGCAGGCACTGACCGACGTGGCGCGCGTGACGCGCGACGCCGCGACGTTCGAGCAAGCCGCTGCGCTCGCGGACGACCTGCACGATCCGTACCCGCTGCGCGACCTGGTTATGGCATGGGCGCCGGTCGAGCCGACCCGGGCGCTTGCGCTGGTGGACAAGCTGGATCAAGAAACAGAGCGCGCACAAGCATTGCTCGCCGTCGCGCTCGCGCTCGCGCCGACGGACCACGCGCAGGCGAACGCGGTGTTCGATCGCGCGGTGCGGCAGGCGCAAGCCGCGCGCGTGCTCGGTGATCCGCTGTACTCGGCGGAATTGCTACGCGAGTTGGGCATGCGCTACGCCACGGTCGACGCGGCAAAAGCGAATGAGGCGTTCAGCGCCGCGCTCGACGCGGCGCAAAGAGTGACGACGACGTTTTGAGGCGACGGTGGTTGAGCGCGAGCCTGTGCTCCAGATCGAGGTCACGAGCCGCTGCGCGTTGCGCTGCTGTTTCTGCCCCACCCACCTACTCGGCAAGCAGTGGATTCATGGCGATCTGCCGTGGGAGGTGTATCGTGATCAGATCGCGCCACACCTGGCGCGCTTTGCTCTCGTCTATTTGCAGGGATGGGGCGAGCCGCTGCTGCATCCCCAATTATGGGAGATGGTTCGATTAGCCAAAGCGGCGGGCTGTCAGGTCGGCTTTACGACGTGCGGACACTTGCTCGATGAATCGAACCGCGCGCGCGTCCTCGACGAAGGGATTGACATCCTGTCCGTCTCTTTCGCCGGCGCGAGTCAGACGATTCACGAATCACTGCGCGTCGGATCCGATTATCGAAGGTTGGTGGCGAACGTCGAGGCATTGGCGCGGCGGCGCGCCGGCGCGAACCATCGCACGTTACAACTTGAACTTCATTTTTTGATGTTGCGCGCAAACTTGCACGAATTGCCGGCGTTTGTCCGCTTGGCGGCGGCGTTGGGCGCCGATCAAGTGGTCGCCACCAATCTGACTTGTACGCCAACGCCGGAAACCGAAGCGATGCGTGTGTTCGCGGAAACACCTGATCCAAGTGACCAAGCCCTGGTCACCGAAAGCGAGCAGGAAGCGCAAAGATTGAACGTGCAGTTCAGGGCATATCCCTTGACGATGGATCGGAACACGTTAGAGTGCGATGCCCGACCGACTGAGTTCGTCTTCGTCAATCACCTGGGCAGTGTAGCGCCGTGTGTCTATCTGGGAATGCCGGTCCGGCAAGACGCGCCGCGATACTTTCGGGGCCAAGCCCAGACGGTCGCGCCGATCGACTTTGGCAATGTCCGCGACGGCTTGAATCGGGCGATGCAGAGTGCAGCGCGGACCAAGTTCGTCCGCGCGTTCCAGGCGCGCAAGGCGGGCGCGTTCAGCGCCGCGGCGCTGCTGGCGGTCAACGGCGACGGAGCGATGCGCTTGCCTGAACCGCCGCCACCCTGCCGCGCGTGTTACAAAATGTATGGCGTGTGAGATGCGTCGAGGAGCATAACATGGTTTTCGAGTCGCTGATGATTTACTTGGGTTGGTTCGCTGCGGCGGCGTTCATCAGCGTCGCCGGCTACAAAATCGCGCGCATCGCGCGAATGCCCAAGAACTTGCGTTGGGAAGTCTATCCGGTCCCGCACGAAGCCGAAGCGAGGCGCCGCTATGGCGGCTCGTACATGGAAGAGGTCGATTGGGCGAAGAAACACGAGTCGGGTTCTGTCTTTCCAGAATTTATCGAAATGGGGACCGAAATCTTTGCGCTAAAGAAAGTGCGCGAGCACA
>Ga0272448_1002309_pt1 | contig 24111 bp, 23 predicted proteins | sample YNPCB0191_FD_202220 | JGI IMG/M metagenome (GOLD analysis project Ga0272448, IMG submission 202220) | Hot spring sediment microbial communities from Yellowstone National Park, WY, United States - YNP-CB-019-1 | ecosystem: Environmental > Aquatic > Thermal springs > Hot (42-90C) > Sediment... | reverse complement strand
ATAAGCCAAGGATCGGCATCAAATCGGTCAGGGTCTATTTGAATATTCTTGTATGACCGAGCTAATTTAACCGTTGCTTGGATTCGGCTGTAGCTTTGAGACCTCTGGGCATGAACTAAAATCTCCTCCTTCTGAGACGGATTTGTCTGTACTTCTTGAGGAATAGCCAACACTGTACTGATCGCTTTATTTACGATTTCTGTTTCATTTGGGTCTTCTACCCATCTCATTCCATCCCAATAAAACCAAGTCTTCATCTTACTGCAATACCGAACATCCTTTGCCTGATCACGGATAAAACGATCCGCATTACCTAACTCAGTAAAATCGTAAGGCATCGGGGAATCCTCCTTTCTTTTAATTTTTTAAAAAACCCCAAAAAACGTGTCCCACGTGTCCCTTGAGTCTTGTTATAGACTGCATAAGGTAGGTGGGTGCATCTTAATAATTTGTTAAAATGCTTGCCGAAAAGGGACACAGCCACCGTTTCAAGACTCATGTTTTTAAGTTTGTTAAGACGCTTGCCGAAAAAGGACATTTAAAACTATTGGGAAGCGATTCATTTAAGTTTATTAAGCAGTCTGCCGAAAAAAGACATTAAAATGATTAAAAAGCAGTTAAACTTTTTGGATTTTCCATAAAAAGAGAAAAAAAGAAATAAACCAAAAATAACAGGAAAAAGGAGCATTTTATGAAGACAGAAGAGGCACAAAGCTTTGAGCAGCTTATTATGCAAATTCAAAATGATATAAAAGACCCTTTAATGGCCAAGTCTTTGATCGCGATTTTAACTATGGTTTTCTTTGACGGTTTGGAAAAAAAGGAACTCACAGAATTAAAAATTAAAGATGTACTAAATAATGGAAGTATCGTTGATCGAATTGATTCACTTAAAGTGGATTTATCCCTTGAAAGCAAAAAAGCTCTTTTAGAATATTTATCTGTTCTTCAGTCTACGCCAGGATCTAATATGGATCCTTCTTCCTTTGTTTTTCCTTCTTTTTCTGGAGCTAGCGGACTAAAAAAATTGCAGCGGAAGTTAAAAAAATACTCTAATTTTGATAAGTTGCGTAGAAGCGGCGTAAGAAATTTTTATGGAACCCTAATAAGCGGAGTCATGGATCATAAAAGGGCCGTGAAAGAGACAAGCAAAAAATTTCGATTAACAGAAAGAACTGTTGAAGATATTCTAAGAGGGAGAACGAAACCTGCTGGAAAAACACAACCTGCTGAAAGAATTGATAAATATGATAATGATTTAGTAGTTCTGTTTTACAAAAACATTATTGAAGCAGTTTCAAACTTTGATGTTGAAAATCTTATAAATAAATATTACCAGAAAGAAGAACGCAAATATCAATCATTAAGTCCAAGAAAAAAGAAGGGATACGAACCTGATGTGGAAACAATTATAATATTTCATTCCATCTTAACTCTCGTATATTATTATATTTATACAAAACATATTCATATGAAAGATGGAGAAATTTTAAACTTTTTAGGTTTTATTCCGCCGGCAAGGATGGTAGTAGAAGATAATGGAGAAGAGCTTCCTGAAGAAAATGAATGGGAAAAGGAAGTTAAAGGGAAAAAAGATGAATTATTTAACGATTTAAAGGACTCGCTCAATTCTTGTGATCATTTTGAAAAACTATCTTATAAAAAAAAGTATATTCTAGACCTGTATAAAAGCATTAAAAAAGATCTTATTGATTTTGAAAAAAAACGTGTTGAAAAGTTGGAGCATAAAAATATGCAGGAGGATATAGGAGAGAAAGAAAGAAAAAATAAGGGAAGAAATAAGAAAAGAAATAAACGTAAGGAATTTTTTGCTGGAGACGGATCGACCATATATGATAATGAAGATGAGGAAGCGGATGCTGAAAATACCAATTTAGAAGGTAGTTTTTCTTATAAAAATGAGGAAGTGGACGATGAAAATAGCGATTCAGAGGATAGGTTTTATGACGAAGATAATGATTTTTATGATAGAGATGATTAATGATTAAAAATATTAATGCCCAAAATCAACCTTTTTCCTTTTTAAAAAAGTATTAAACTGACGATTTCTTATTTTAGGAGCTTTTGCAAGAAAGTCCTTTTCTTATAAAAGAACTAGTCCTCATCCATTTTTTTCCATCATCCATACCCCCATCAATATAATCTCCGCCATAATTAAATTCTGGCCATCCTTTCTTCTTGTCGTTGTCCCTTTTCGGCAGACCTTCTAACAAACTAAAAAAGACGGGAGGTTTGCATGAGAATTTCGGAGAAAGATTGGTTAAGCAAAAACCTAATGGGACAAAAACCCCGGTCCTTCAAACTTCTTAATAATGGCTCAATCATTAAAAAGTCAACAAAAATCAATAATTATTCCAATCGCTTTAGAGCAAATATTAAAAGCCTTCTTTCTGGAGACCAAAATGAACAATTATGAAAGCCACCTCGAAGGCCAATATTGGGATATTCGACGGGTATCTCAATACCTCGGTATTAAAATGAGCACTGTTTACGCTCTGGTAGAAGAGAAAAGGATTCCCCACTACAGGATAAAGCGATTAATCAGATTCAAAAGAGAAGAAATAGATATTTGGATGGAAGGAAACAGGCAGGAGACCCTGGACTTGGCTGGTAAAAAAATAATGACAACACCTCAAAGAAGACAGAGATTGGATGTTGACCACATAGTTAAAAAGGCAGTTGCACAGGGTAAAGGAAAAAAGTATATTAGTTCTGCGAGAAGACCGGACCAAGTCGAGGGCCTCGGAAAGGAGGTAGATTATGGGTCTTTATAAAAGAGGCTCGGTCTGGTGGATGAGCTTTAGTTATCAAGGCAGGCAGATCAGAAGGTCAACGGAGACCACAGACAAGAAGCTGGCTCAGAGGATTTTAGACAAGGTTAAAGGAGAGATTGCTGAAGGGAAATGGTTCGAGAAACTGCCGGGAGAAGATAGGACTTTCAAGGAAATGATGGATAAGTATATGGAGGAACATTCTATACCTAAAAAAGCATCTTCCGAGAGAGATAAAGCTTCGATTCTCCACCTTTCTCCCTTTTTTGATGAAATACCCTTAGTGGATATAACTCCTACACTGATAAATGAATACAAAAAAAGAAGAAGGGAAGAAGGGGCTTCACCGGCTACAATTAATCGGGAATTGGCTCTTATGAAACACGCATTTAATTTGGCGTACAAAATATGGGGTTGGGTATCTGATAATCCCGTGATGAAAGTTCCCTTGGAAAAAGAACCTCCATCAAGAGATCGATGGCTTACTTACGAAGAAGAAGAAAAACTGATTGCAGTTTCACCTGAATGGCTGCAGGAAATAATCACCATTGCTGTAGAAACAGGATGCCGGAGAGAAGAAATTTTGTCCTTGCAGTGGAAAGACGTTGATCTCATCAATAAGGTGATTACTATCTTTGGCAAAAAGACTGGCGAAAGAAGAACTATCCCTTTAACCACTAAAGCATATGAGGTGCTCCTAAAAAAGAAGAAAACAAGAGATAAAATAAGGCTAATTAGTGGCGACTTTGTTTTTACTCACCCTCCAGGAAAGAAAGTTAACATTTATACTTTAAGGTGGGCATTTGAAGAAGCGACCAAAAAAGCAAATATCGATAATTTAAGATTTCATGACCTTCGCCATACCTTTGCCACTCGTTTGGCTCAAAATGGGGTCGATCCTTATACGATTCAGAAGCTGATGGGGCATACCAGTTTCACTACAACCCAAAGATATGCCCATCACTTTGTAGATAGCCTGAGGAGGGGGATCGAATACCTCGATACCTCAAGAAATGAGCAAAATAAAAATTATCACAAATTTATCACATTTAATGATTCGGAAGATAAAAAATCAGGAGAGAAGTTTTGTAACAATGATGCAAGTTATTGAAATAATTGGCGGAAGTGCATGGGAATCGAACCCACCCGGGACGCCGCTCAGCGCCCCGCACTGGATTTGAAGTCCAGGAGGGCCACCAGTGCCCTATCCACTTCCGCCGTTATTTAAATTTTATTATATCTATTTTTTTTCGCAATGTCGAGGCCACTGATTTCCCTTACTTGATATAGCCTTTATTTTTTAGCCCCTCATAAATACTTTTTGCTTTATTTATGCTATCCACAATTAGAGCGGTCGTCATCGTGGCTGAGGAAATGGCATCTACCTGAGGATCAAAATCTACGGGCTGCAGAATGGATCTCCCGACTAACCTTTTCTTCATTTGTTCTATCTCTTTTTCATCCCAAGGCAGATTATTCTTTTTAGTTACTTGCAGGGGTAGAAAATTAAGGATCATTCCTTGTTCATTGAAGGTGAAGATAAAATGGGTGGCATGGCAAATATCGCACGTGGGCGCTCTGCTCACTAACTTGGCAAATAAGTAAAATTTCTTTTTGCCCTGCTCAATCTCGCCTATAAATAATCCTTCGCCATCGGCCAGCTCAATTTTAGTAACCTTGAGCACCTTCCCTTCCGGATGGAGCATAGCTTCTTGGACCTTTTTTAAAATTTCGCTCTCCGTGTAAGGCAAAAATAATTTCTGCGCTTTGGTCTGCTCAAATCCCCTATCCTTCTTTTGTTTAAGCAGCACATTCCAATCCGTCTGCCAAGCCTGATCTATTTCGTGCAAAATTTTTTCGGGCTCCTTGGTCAGGCCCACTTTAACCTGGGCGACGATCAAACCAGCTTCTGTTTTGCGAATGAAAAGAGTAAAAGGAGTAGCACCTGGATCGCCTATAGCTTCATAAGCTAAAAATTTGGGGTCAGGGACGATCGGGAAAGCAACTTTCTTTTCCTCCCGAAAAGATTCTACTTCCCGCTGATTATTTCCTGCCCCCACGCCAAGAAATTTTACCTTATCTTTCAGGCGCATATCACTCGATACCTTGCTAAATACCTGATTCATTATCGGAGCTTGTAATTGGCACGAAAAACAATATTTATTTAAGTATTCCAAGACAATCAAATCCCCTTTTATATCCTTCAAAGAGAAGGTATCCTTTTTGCCCCAACTCAAAAACTTTTGCGGCAAACCAAGATATTCTTCATCTTGTTTACTTAAAGTCCTCGGAAAAGAAAACTCCGGGAAAAAATCCCCAGGAGTAATAATGCGGGTTTTTTCCTTGGCGTCCAAAGCTTTTAAAGAAAATGAATAAATTAGCAAAATACCCATCGTTATTATTAAAACAATTTTCTTCATTTTTCCTCACTCCCCGCAATTTTTACATATTTAAGTATAAGGGAAAAATGAAAATTGTCAATTTCTAAAAAGCCTGAACGTCGATCAGTTTGTAAATTCCAGTTTAATTCAGGCGGGAGGGAGAGAGGCTCTCCCCTCCGCCTGTTTGCTGCTGGCGAGAAATATTAAAAATGTTGGACGGTCAGCTAAAAAAGCTGCCTAAGCGATGGCGCGGTCAGGTAATCTCCCCGATTCCCCTTTTAAAAAAGAAGGGCTACTCCATCCTTGTCTAAAGGGGCGCGGAAACCGGTAAATCTTCAGGAAGAGAGCGATATTGAAAAGCCAACCCCGAAGACGATTCTTTTAAAAAGAGGTCAGTTTTCTGAAAAGGAAAATAGAAAAGCTCTGGCTCGGTCATTTCCAGCTGACAATTCTTCAGCCAATTCCTTGCCTGCCGACTCGCTGCTGGAATCATATAACCCAAAATGGCGATGCCCAAGTCCTTAGCATCTTCCGCCATTAAGCTTCCCCCTATGGTTGTGGGCCGATAACCATCGGGGAAGGAAATAGAATTGATTTGTGGTTGGAAATAGGTCAGGCGACTTGCTATAACCAAAATTTGTTTAGGATCGCGGAATTTTATAGCCGGAATATAAAAAAATATAGGTTTTTTCTTTTCCTGCTGTTGATTAAACGCCCGGGGTGGAGGAGCGAACCGGTAAAAATCCCCCATATTTTCTAAGCACTCTTTACCTACCATAATCCGCAAGCGCCAGCGCCAAAAAGGCACCCAGAAAAATTCTTTTCTAAAATTTTCTGAGGGAAGGGCAAATACTTGATAGCTCACTTCCCTCCACACTCCTTTTTTTTCGGTCCATAGGCGTCGGCATACTTCGCAAAAATGAAGAAGACTAAATGGTCGGAAAGGAAAGGGCCAGCCACAATTGGGACAACGTAGAGGCAGAAAAATAAGCTCACTAAATCCTAAGGCAGGAGGATTTTCTTTTTCCCTAAGTTTATTGATAATCGTCTCCCCCTCATCCCTCATGGAAATTATTTTCTTCCCTAGGGCATCAATAAGAAAAAAATTATTATGGGATTCTTTATTTCCCCGGCAAAGCCAAATGGGGGAATAAATTATCGAAAATTTTTCTCCTATGCTCTCTTGGAGCAAAACCTCAGTCTGGATATCTTCCGCTTCAAAAAATAGATTAGCATAACGGCGTGCTTCAGCCTTAACTTTATCTAAAGAAATATCTAAAGGAAGTAGTTTCATTCCATCTTTAAGGTGATTTTGATGGAGTGGTTGAAGGGGAAGGGCTTGCGGGCGCACGCCTAAATTAAATAGACCAAGATGGACATCGCTATATCCAGGAATAGTATGATCCATAAGGCGCGTAAGTAAAATCTTTATTTTCTCCATGGGCTGCGCAAATCCTGGGCCTGCAGATTCCGCTTTCATGGGCTTTTGGCCAAAAATCCACCTGTAAACATTGGCCTGCATCCGCCAATAGGGCGCATAAAAAAGAAAATTTTCTTCTAAAGGCGCTAAATTACCCCGATGGCCTTGGCCTAAATCGCTTATAACTCTTTGAATATCCTCGGGAGCAGTAATTTGGGCGGGAAGGAAATAGCGCATTAGGCCATCTCTCCCCCCGATGAAAAGAGAAGAATTACAATAAGGACATTGGACGACTTGCCGATCCTCTAAGAAATTTATTTCGCCACCGCACTGCGGGCAGTTAGTTCTTATTTTGACTGGAGATTCAGAAAAGGATTCCCAATTGCTCATCGCCATTCAGGCTTATATGTTTATTGGTCGCGATGGGGGCTTACAATTTTTCACCACATTGGTTGCAATATACAGCTTCGGTTAACGCCTTAGCCCCACACTTGGAGCAAAAACGTTCTTTCTTTTCTACCTTTGCTCCACAAACCATACAGAAGTTAGCTTCTAAAGGAAGATCCGTCCCGCATTGCAAACACTTGTTTAATTTCAGAATTTGATGCCCGCAGGAAGGACAAAAACGCGCCTCTAAAGGAATTTTAGCAAAGCATTTGGGACAAGTGATCTTTTTGCGGCTGGGGGTTGTTTTACTCCCTTCTTCCATGTTTTTTAAGAGCATGCCCGGAAGAATCAGGCCCACTCCCGCACCCATGCCCAAGCCCATTCCCGATATAGCTGCCGCTCCGCCTTCTCCTTTAGCGGCATCGCCCATAGCTTTAGCTGCCTTATATTTCAAGAAGGCATCAAGATCTCCCACCGCCTCCAAACCACTTCGTTCATCGATCATGCGCTGCACGTCATCTGGAGGAGTTATATTATTAATGAATAAATCCACCAGCTCGAGGCCATATTTTTGAAAGTCTTCTTGCACAACAGCTTTCAGGGCAATGCCTATTTCTGTGTATTGAGCCGGCAGATGAAAAATGCTTTTTAAACTCTCGCCCAATAAATCATTCAAGCGGGAAACAATCACATCCCGCAGATAATTGGCGATATCTTCGGTGGAAAAGATTCCTTGCGTGCCTACTAAGGTATTTACAAAAAGAAGCGGTTGCACAATGCGGGTAGTATAATTGCCGAAGGCGCGCAGTCGAATTACTCCTAATTCTTCATCTTTGAAGGCCACGGGTTCTTGTGTACCCCATTTTAGATGGGTGAAAACTTTCAAATTGATAAAAAGAATCTCTACGCGGAAGGGGCTCTTAAAACCAAAAGGTAAACTTAGAACTTTTGTTAACAAGGGCAAGTTTAAAGTAGAAAGTGTATGCCGGCCAGGCCCCAGCACATCGTACCCCTTACCATCGCGGAAGAAAACGGCGGCCTGATTTTCCCGGACTACAAGTTGGGCTCCGAATTTTATTTCTGCTGATCCAGACTCAGGAATGCGGTGCACCATCTCTCGGCCAGATTCATCGAACCATTCTATGACTTCTAAAAATTGTCCCATGAGCACCTCCTACGTATTATCCTTTTCTTAAAATTATTCGCTTAGAATGACCATAAAATTATTTTTAACCATATTGACTTAATAAATAATTACGCTGGCGAATTTTCTTATCCAACGCCCCCAAAGAAGTTAGCAGATCATTAACCTTTTCTAATAATTTATCCCCCGTATCATCCTTTGGTAATTCCTCCATCAAAGTCTGCATTCTCTTGACATCTTCTACCAGGTTAAGATCAAATTCATAAATTCTTTTGAGCTCATCCTGGCGAATTTTCTGCAAATCAAATATGCCCGTATATCCATAATTAGCGAATTTAACAGAATCAGCCAATTTTTGTAATTGGGAAACAGCCGCATTGATCTTCGGCAGCCTATCCAGCTTTTTTTGCCAAGATAAATCTAAAATAGCCTTTTCTAAAGCTGATTTTAATTCCTGGAGTTGGGCGGATATATATTCACGCAAATTATGATCGGTCTCTCTTAGATTTTCTCTCTTTCGATAAGTACCAATTCCGGGAATTACTCCCAGCCATTTTTCCATCTGGTCTGCCAAACCTTTATTAGTGCTCATATCCACTCCTTTCTCCTTTGGGGTGCGCATATGGAAATGGTTAATTTTTTTATCTCCCTCTCCCTTTATATCTCCCCGCCAGACAGAAAAAATCCTCCTAGGGATTAACCTCAATTTAAAATCTATATCGGCAAAATTGCCCAGGTATTTAAAAATTTTTTTGGCTAGCTTTTTGAAAGGGGCCTAAACGTGGGGCCGCAAACCACAAACAGACGGTGGCGCTTCCCAGGCAGGCCATGCAGAGGAGAAAGGAGATCAAATAATGGCCAAATAAATCAAAAAGGTACCCGCCCAACCAAGGACCGATAATTCCACCTAAGCCCATGCCCATCAGCAAAAGTCCAGCAGCAACTCCATAATGCCGCCCGGGAAATATATCAGCCGTAGAAGCGAAAAGAGTTGGCGAATAAAGACCTATACCATAGCCAAAACTGACTGCAAATAAATAAAGCAGCCAAGATTGCGAGGTATCCCGGACAGAAATAAGAGCGCCAAGGCCCGCTATCGAGCATAAAGAAGCTAAGGCTACGGCCTTTTCTCTGCCCAAAATATCGGATAAGAATCCGGTAAGTTGGCCAATTACTAAAGTGCTGCCCAGGAGAGCGAAGATAGAGGCGCTAAAAAAACTGCTGTAACCGATATCCTGCATGAAGCGGACCTGATGGGCTAGGACCAAATAACAACCGATTCCCCAGAAAAGGGCATAAGATAAGACCAAAAGCCAGAGACGGCTGCTTCTTAAAACTTCTATTAATCTACTCTCTGGCGGAATATAGGTTTGGGCAATCTCGGCCCTCTCAGCAGATTCCTTCTGAAAAGAAATTTCCTCTCCATAAGCCGGCAGCCCTTTTTCTTCGGGGCGATAGTGAAAGAAAAATAAATATAAAGGAAATAAAAAGACTGCTAAAATCAAGGCCAACATCAAAAAAGCATTGCGCCAGCCCAAGGAAGAAATCAAGATTTCTACCAAAAGGCTGTAAAGAAAACTTAAGCCCCCGCCCATCTGCCCAAGTCCTAAAACTAAACCTCTTCTTTGCCTAAACCAATTTATCAAAGCAGGAGCCATAATGGGCCAACCGCTTAACGCACTTCCTATGGGCATTAGAAATCCAAAGAGGAGATAAAAATGCCATAATTTCTGGGCAAACGCACAACCCGCGGTGGCCAGACCGAGAATACTGATCCCCAAAGGCATTATTATTTTGGGCTTCCCATGTTCGGCCAGGGAGCCGGCCAAGGGAGCAAAAATACCATAAATAAATATGTTTAAAGAAAACATCATGGCCGTATCACCCCGACTCCAGCCAAATTCGGCCAAGATGCGCGAAAAGAAGACGGAGAAGGAATGGCGAATGCCATAGATAAGCATCATGCTGACCACAATAATCAACACAATAAACCATCCGTAGAAGACCAAAGGACGCTTGCTCATTAGCCAACTTTCCGATTATCTTTGGCCTGGATGCGGCCAGCGCGAATTTCCCGGACAAGGTCTGCTTCACTAAAGATGGGCCTTTCGAAGATGGTCACACACAGACCTACTTCATGTATTTGGTGGGCATCACTACTCCCCGTCCCGGGGAGACCAAGTTTGGCCATCGCCTGCTGAACTTTTAGCAAAGCCTCCTCATCATGGTCAGGGTGATAGAGTTCTAAGGCATCGAGCTCTAATTCATAAATACGCTCTCCAGCTCCATAATACTTTTTTCTGCCTAAACGAGACAATTTAAATGGGTGAGCGGCTATTAAGATACCCCCTTCACCGTGGACCCTCTTCACTAACTCTTGGGCGGAAAGGTCGGCGGTTAGGCTCCGCTTTATACCAAAAACTAAAAATTCTCCTTCCGGCCCATTAATTGATGAATAGGTGGATATTTCTTGGCCGCGCAGTAATATTAATCCCCAAGGATCAGCAACTCTTCGTAAACGATCAAACTTATCGTCCGGCCAACGGAGACCATGCTCGGTAAGAGCTAAACCATCTAAATTTAATTCAGCGGCTTTTCTTACTAATTCTTCTGGATCTATTATAGAGCAGCTCGAATAAAAACTAGTATGGAGATGCAAATCGAATATTTTCAAGGAAATAAGGATGCCCCCCTTTGTTCATACCATTGGCGAATATAATTCCAAACCTCTTCGGCCGTTTCGGCAAAATGAAAAAGATTTCTGTCTTGCGGATCGATAGTCCCCTCGGCCACCATAAAATCAGCATCAAAAACCCGGCGCCAGTATCTCTTGCCCACTAAGATAACCGGGAGGGGTTTAATTTTTCCAGTTTGAATCAAGCATAAAGCTTCGAAAAGCTCATCCAGAGTGCCATAACCTCCAGGGAAAGCTACAAAAGCTTTGGCCCGCATCATGAAATGCATTTTGCGCAATCCAAAATACCTAAATTGGAAGCATAATTCCGGCGTGATATAGGGATTAGGAACTTGCTCCCGCGGCAGGAATATGTTTAGGCCAGCGGATTTTGCTCCTACTTCATAAGCCCCTCTGTTGGCTGCTTCCATCAAGCCGGGCCCACCGCCGGTAATAATGACCAACCGGTTATCGCAAATTCCAGCCCCTGCTTGCCCCACCAGGCGTCCAAATTCCCTGGCCACATCGTAATAATGGCTTTTGGCCAATATGCGCTTGGCTATAGCCAGTTGCTGTTTTAAAGATTTATCCCGGGGATGCTTCTTGATCAATTCCTGGAGTTGGGCCAATTTTTGCTTAGCTTTAGCTTTCTCCACAATACGCGTTCCCCCAAATACTACAATAGTCGCCAAAACCCCATTCTCCTCGAAAATAAGGTCGGGTTTTAAAAACTCCAACTGTAATCTTGCTCCGCGGAGTTCTTCCCTCTGCAAAAGGGCAAAATCACAATCGGCCCGGCAATAACTAGGGCTGTTTAAAATTTTCTGCAGGCGCTCTTGGATTTCTTTTTCTTCTTCTGATTCTGATGGGGCCTTCTTGGGCGTTAAGGGCTCAGGACAGACGGGCGCAGCAGGAACGAGTGGGCGACCAGACTTTTTTGCCGTCATTTTTCCTCCTCAATTAAGTAAAACATTCGGTGGCTAAGCATCTGATTATTTCTAATTCAGCTTTTAGCCCAGGAGATTATTTTAAAGAAATCACTTCCGCCGTAGCGGTAAAGGAATCTAAGAAAAAGAGGCGATTGCGCAAAGGTTGACCCAAGCCAGTTATAATCTTTACGGCTTCTTGGACCTGTAAGGAGGCTACCGCCGAGACGATACCAGGCAAGTTTCCTAATTCTACCTCAATACCCTGCTCAGGGGCATTTTGGGGATCGCCGTAAATGGTCTGAAAACCAAGATCTTCGGGATAGATAACCATGATCTGGCCGCTGAACCCGGCGACAGCGCCGTGGACCAGCGGAACTTTTTCCTGACGACAGACTTTTTCCAAAAGAAATCTGCTGGGCAAATTATCCAGAGCATCGATAGCCACATCTACTCCTTTGATCAAGGAATTTAATTCCTTTTCCCGCACAAACCCAGCATGAACTACTACCTCAGTGGCCGCATTGATCTTGGCCAATTCTTTTAGGGCGACCTGCACTTTCCTTTCCCCCACATTGTTTTCAGCGGCCAGGGCTTGGCGATTTAGATTGTCCTCGCTAAAAAAATCTCCGTCAGCGATGATCAAAGCGCCCAAGCCCAAACGAGCCAGAAGCAGGGCCACTGTTCCTCCCAATCCTCCTGTGCCTAAGATGAGGACTTTGGCTTGCAGCAATCGTAATTGTCCCTTGACCCCCAAAGAGCCTATATTCCGAAGATAACGCAGCGGAATAACCCCCGCTTCCAGGGCAGCAATTTCCACCGCTCTCTTCGGTAAACCGAGAAGCCCGGCTATCCGATCGCGATCAGCTAAAGTAATGGTCGGCCAGGTTTTTTTATCAGGAGCTAAATGAGACTGAGCACATTTAAGAATATGCTCGCGCAGATCCGCCACCTTTTCATTTTTGACCATCATCTTCGTAGGCCCTCATGCTTTAATTTTTGAGCTATTAATTTCATTCCCTTAAATAATTTTTAGCAAACTCCGCCCCTTGGCGGATAGCTGTTTCATTTAAAGGAAGGAAGCTGCGATAACGTTCTTCAAAAATTAAGGGTAAAGCGGCCAGGAGATTTTCCGTACTGACTACCTTAGTCTTTTCCACAAAAGCTCCGATGAGGACCATATTTGCCAAACGTTCTTGGCCAAGATTTTGGGCTATTTCCAAAGCGGGCACGGCCAAAATTTCTAAATCGGCCCGGGCCACTTCTTGGGGATCAATCAAACAACTATTGAGTATGAGCAGACCTTCAGGCTTGATTCTCTTTTCGAACTTCCTTAGCGCCGACTTGCTCATTATAATTGCTGACTGCGGCGTCCACACAATGGGCGACCTAATCTCTTCCTCAGAAATGACCACTGTGCACTCCGCGTGGCCTCCTCTTTTCTCCACGCCATATAAAGGAAGGTAAGTTACCTGCAAATTCTCGAGGAAGGCCGCCTGAGCCAATAGATTGCCAATGACCATAACTCCTTGGCCGCCTACCCCAGCCATTATAATTTCTTGATACATAAAAAGTCACTCCCCGTCCTGAGCTGAACAGGATTTATTCTCTCGGCTCTTTGAAGATACCTAAAGGGAAAAAAGGAATAAGCTCATTTTCAATACGCGCTAATGCTTGTGGGGGTTTCATTCCCCAGTTCGTAGGGCAAGCGGAAAGAAATTCCACAAAGGAAAAACCCTTTCCTTTGATCTGCATCTCAAATGCCTGGCGAACGATTTTTTTCGCTTTGAGCACGTGGGCCGCATTATGCACCGCCACCCGAGCGGAATAAGATGTCCCCCCTAAGCTGGCTATTAATTCGGCCATCCGGAAAGGGTAGCCCGCCTGTTGTAAATCTCGCCCGTAAGGAGAAGTGGTGGTTTCCTGTCCTAACAGAGTAGTCGGCGCCATTTGTCCGCCAGTCATTCCGTAAACGGTGTTATTTACGAATATCACCGTAATATTCTCTCCGCGGTTAGCCGTATGCATAATTTCCGACATGCCAATGGAAGCCAAATCACCGTCGCCTTGATAAGTAAAGATGATCCGCTCCGGAAGAGCTCTCTTCAAGCCAGTGGCCACAGCCGGTGCTCGGCCATGCGGGGCTTCCAGGACATCAATAGCGAAATATTCATAGATAAACACCGCACAGCCTACGCCAGCAACGCCGATGGTCTTTTCCCGCAGCTCAAAATGATCTATAGCTTCGGCCACTAAGCGGTGAATAAGCCCGTGGTGGCATCCCGCACAAAAATGAAAAGGTACATCTAACAGGCTTGCCGGGCGGCGAAAAACTTGCTTCATAGAATCTCCTCAATAAACTTTTTTTATCTCTTCCCAAATCTCTTCGGGAACCGGCGGAGAACCTGGGGGATGACCGTAAAAAAACACTTCTCCTTGCCTACCCACCGCCAGGCGAACGTCTTCGACCATTTGTCCAGTGTTCATTTCCACCGTCAAGAATTTCTTGCCTGCCTGCGCTATCTTGGCTAAGGCCTCTTCCGGAAAAGGGAAAAGCGTGATTGGCCGCAAAAGCCCTACCTTCATTCCAGCTGTGCGGGCTATCCGGATGGCTGATTTAGACACCCGCGCCGCCGTACCAAAAGCCACAATGATAAGTTCAGCGTCTTCAATCAAATGGCTTTCCAAACGTACTTCTTCTTTCTTCATCTGCTGGTATTTAGCAAAGAGCTTCCAATTGTGCTGCTCCATCTCCCCTTCTTTTAAATAAAGAGATTTAATCAGCCGCGGTTTTCTCCCTGAAGCTCCGGTTAAAATCCAATCTTTAGTCGGTAAAGACATCGGTAAAAGATCGCGTTCCACCATGTTTTCTTGCATCTGGCCTAAAACCGCATCGGCCAGAATTATTACTGGATTTCGGTATTTGTCGGCTAAGCCAAAGGCTAAAAATGCTAAATCGTGCATTTCCTGCACAGAATGAGGGGCCAAAACTATCGTCCGGTAATCTCCATGGCCTCCTCCCCGCGTGGCTTGAAAGTAATCACCTTGGGAGGCGGAAATTCCGCCTAATCCAGGACCACTGCGCATAATATTGACAATCACTCCCGGAAGCTCGTTCCCGGCCATATAGGAAATCCCTTCCTGCATTAAAGAAATTCCCGGGCTGGAGGAAGAAGTCATGGCTCTGGCTCCCGCCGCCGCTGCTCCCAAAAGCATGTTTATGGAGGCTATTTCGCTCTCGGCCTGAATGAAACAACCTTCAACTTGGGGCAAATGCTTGGCGAAAAATTCGGGGATATCATTTTGCGGGGTAATCGGATAACCAAAATAATAGCGGCACCCTGCTTTGATTGCCCCGCGGCATAATGCTTCATTTCCTTTGATAAAGAGCCTCTTTTCCACTCTTAAATCTACCTCCAAACTTCAATAGCTACATCCGGACACACTTCCGCGCAAAGAGCACAACCTGTGCACTCCCCATTCCGACTATCTGAAAATTCCGCCGGATAAACTCCTTGTTCATTCATCTCTTCACTTAGCTTAATTAATTTTTTGGGACAAGCTAATAGGCAAAGTCCACACGATTTGCAGCGCTCTTGCTTAATAATTATTCTGCCCATGGGCCACCACAATTTCTCAAAAATTTTTTATAAAATTTAATTTAACATGATGGTTAAATTATGATCAAGAAGAATCTGGATTAATCTGCTGGCTTTTTGGTAAAATAGAAGAAGATTAGCCGCAGATTAAGTGGCTAATTATAGGCTCGTTCGGTAAGTCGGCCATTTAAAAGATATTCGAGCAATCATAAAGATGGAGGAGGAAGATCTTTATTTTTAGCAGCAGCAATCCCCAAAGATAGCTTTGCGTCTTATATTTTAAATCTTCCTGTTGGCCTGTGGTCAAAAAATTTTAGAGAGAAAGGAAAAAGGAATATGATGCTTAAAATAAATCCGCGGAATCCCCAAATTAGATTAATTCGCCGAGTCGTAGAAATCTTGGAAGACGGAGGAGTTATTGCCTATCCCACAGATACGATTTATGGGTTTGGGTGTTCCCTTTACAACAAAAAAGGTATTGAACGTATTTATCAAATTAAAGGAATCGAAAAAAATCGCCCCTTCAGCTTTATCTGCGCTGATCTAAAAGACATAAGTATGTATGCTAAAGTCTCCAATTACGCCTACAAAACAATGAAAAGGCTCCTGCCTGGGCCCTACACCTTTATTCTTGAAGGAACGAAACTCGTTCCCAAAATCATGCTTACCCGCCGGAAAACAGCCGGGATACGGGTGCCCAATAATCCCATCTGTTTAGCCTTAGTTAGGGAGCTGGGCCACCCCATAATCAGTACCAGCGCTACGACTTCCGCTGGGGAGATATTTTATGACCCGGCCGAGATAGAAAAAAAGGTGGGCAAATTGCTCGATGTGGTAATTGATGGGGGCATGCTCATCTCGGAGCCTTCCAGTGTCATCGACTTAACCGAGGAAACACCTAAAATTCTAAGAAAAGGGCAAGGGGATGTTAGTCTTTTCCTTTGAAGGTAGGCGGATTAGGTAAGGAATGGCGTTTAGCTCTAATTCTCCTCTCCTAAAGGAGAATAGAGCTAAACGGTCTTTATTCAATCAGGCTGCTAATTTAATCACCTTTTCTGTTCCGGGAACGAGGTCTTTACAGAAACGAGCGGGGCAAGACTTGCGCAGATGGCTTTCGTATTCATGGCGAAAATACCTGAGGCTGGTGAGCAAGGGAGTCATGACTAATTTACCAAAGGAACAACGAGCTTCCCGATGGACGCGTTTAGCAAAAATTTCTAAAGTCTCTAAATCCCCTGCTTCCCCAAATCCTTTGATTAAACGATTCAAGATGGCCAGGACACTATGGATAGCCCTGGCACATGGGTGACACCGCTCGCCCGCTTCCGCGGCCAATTGGGAAAGGGAATAACGAGTCATATCTACTAAGCAAACACTTTCATCCATTAACACTATATACCCAGATCCAACTTGCCACCCTAAGTGACCTAAAGAATCAAAATCCAAAGGAATATTCTGAAATCTTGCCGGGAAAATACCACCGGCGGCACCCCCCAACTGAAAAGCTTTTATATTCTCTAACAACCCCTGCTCTTCTCCCTCGGCCATTTTTATCAGATCCGCCAAGGTGCTTCCTAAGGGCGCTTCCACTAAACAGGGGTGACTGGTCTTGCCGGTAAGGGCATAAATTTTCGTTCCTGCTGCTTTCCCTTTGCCTAATGATTTGAACCAATCAGCCCCCTTATTAATAATGAGGGGAATATTCATATAAGTTTCGGCATTATTTATATAAAATAATTTGGGCCATTCTTCCACATAGGGGAATTTTTCGTATTGCTCTTCTTCTGGATTAAAAAGGGCCCGCGCACATTCCCCACAGATAAAAGGATCATTTTCTTTAGGTAGATGATCTTCGTTAACCGCTTCTCTAAGCTCAATATCAAAGCTGAAAGGCTGGGCCAGAATGTTCCGCCCCAAATACCGGCGGGCTCGGGCTGCTTCCAGGGCGCGATGCAAGCGCCGAAAGGCTAAAGGTTTATAAGCGGAAGGAATATAAATTATCCCTTTGCTTACTCCACCCAGAGCATAAGCACTAATGGCCATTCCTTCAATGAGCGCAAATGGATTACTTTCTAAGAGGGTTCTTTCTATCCATGCCTCTCCTGGTCCACCCAATCTCGCGGAGACTATATAATGGGGAAGATGCTGCACCTGTCGGTAAGCCGCCCATTTCTCTCCTGTAAATTGCCCGCCGAATCCTCTATCCCTAAGTCCGGCTTCCCTTACTTCAGCCACTACTTTTTCTGGGGGCATTTTTGTTAAGACCTTTTCCAAAGCCTTAAATCCTTCATGCTGCCTATAGTCTTCTAAATCTTCCGGGTTAATTAATCCACAATTCTTCATTACTTCTCGCTTTTGTCTGGAAATAAATTCTTTATAGGCATTCGCTTCCATGAGGCGAATCGTAGATCCATGCGTTAGATAATAATCTGCCGTATATGTTCTCATTTTTTCTCCGTTCATCATGGCTTCCTCCTTTTCCCGGAATAATTTTTCCGGCAAGCTTAAATCTTTTTAAGCCGCTTTCTTCTCTTCGGCCGCCTTTTTTTCCATCTCCTCGTATTTAGCTATGGCCTCAATGGCCAGGGCCGGAGTGCGGTTGCCGTAAGTTTCCTCATCGATGGTCATAACTGGCGCAATACCACAGGCTCCCAGGCAGGCCACTTCTTCTAAGCTAAACAGGAAATCATCCGTAGTATCTTTACCCGGCTTTAAGCCCAGATGATCTTTAATGGCTTGAATAATAGATGGAGCTCCGCGGAAGTGACAAGCCGTACCTCGGCAGGCCCTTATGGTATGTTTTCCGCGCGGAGTCAGATGAAAGCGGTTATAAAAAGTCAAAACTCCAAAAATTTCACTCCGCGTAACTCCTAAAGCCGAAGAGACTGTCTCCAAAGTGGCCTCAGGCACATAGCCAAAAATTCCTTGTATTTTTTGCAAAACGATTAATAAATCCCCGCGGCGCCCTTCATGCTGCGCACAGATCTCCTGCACCCGCCTGAATTTTTCATCCTCTGGAAGTAAACCCTTTTCTTGGGTGGGGAGAGTAATTACTCTAGCCATCTTTAAATTCCTCCTTTGTTCTTTCTCGGTTAGCATCCTTAAAACATCATCCATAACCAGGCCGATCTCTTTTATATCCACCGGCTTCATGGCCAAGAAGAATATTCCTTCTTGCCGAAGCTTTTGCGAAGTTTCTACAGAAGAATCTGCTGTCAGAGCAATTATAGGTAAATGGGGATCACTTTTCCTTAACAAGGGAATTATTTCATAGTTGGGAATCCCTTCTAAGATGCTATCGATGATCAATATATCTGCTTCTTTCTCTCTTACTCTGAAGAGCAGGTCGCTTAAGACATGACACCTAAAAATCTTTACGGGATAACTGGAAAGTTGGAAAAAAAGATATTCACTAAAGGCTTCTTCGGCGCTGGCAATTATAAGATTTCTTTTCTTCATCTCTGGTTCCTTCGGCGTTTTTTTCACTTCCCACAGCTATTAAAACAATTTCCGTGCCATCTTTCGGCTAATTCTTTTAAAATTGTAATCCTTTGATTTCATTAATTATTTTTGATTAAAGGGCTCAATATTTATCTCCCCTAAGGCGGATTAGTGCCTTTGAAAAATATGCAATATTTTTTTTCTTTTTTAATTTCGAGGATTTTTAAAATATGCAGCGCATAAAATTTTTATGCAGGGAGGTCAATCTTCTTTTCCATTCAGGCGGATATTATATTTACGCATGAGGGCTTGAAAATTTTGGCGCAACATCCCCACTTCTTTAGCCGATTTAGTAACATTCCAATCGTTTCGGGATAAAGCCTGCAAAACAAATAACCTTTCTATTTCTTCTATAGCTCTGTCCCGCAAATGTTTTTTCAATTCTTTGAGCTCTTCGCTCGTCCGCGGGACTTGGAAAGCTATCCTTTCCTCTTTGGGTTGAATGGGGATAGGAAAATGTTTGGGTTGAATCTCCTCTTCATCGGTCATGATCACTATACGCTCCATAATATTTTCTAACTCCCGCACATTTCCTGGCCAAGAATAACTTTTTAGCAAATCTAAAAAAGCCGGGGACATTTTTTTTAAATTCTTCCTCATTTCCCGACAATATTTGAGGAGAAAATGTTCAGCCAAGAGCGGAATGTCTTCCAGCCGCTCGCGTAAGGGCGGCAGATGAATAGGGACGATGTTTAGCCGATAAAAAAGGTCTTCTCGAAAAGTACCTTCCTTAATTTTTTCCTGTAAATCTTTATTAGTAGCCGCGATCAAACGCACATCTACCTTTTTAATCTTTGTTCCACCCACCGGAGTAAACTCTCTTTCCTGGATAAATCTAAGGAGTTTACTTTGCATAGCTAGGCTGATATTGCCGATTTCATCTAAAAAGAGAGTTCCCCCATCAGCAACCTCAAAAAGCCCAGGTTTAGTAACAATAGCTCCGGTGAAAGAACCTTTCACATGACCAAAGAGTTCACTCTCCAAAAGATTCTCTGAAAGGACGCCACAATCAACCGGGATGAACTGGCGATCTTTCCTTAGGCTATGAAAATGAATGGCCCGGGCAATTAGCTCTTTTCCTGTGCCTGATTCGCCTGTAATCAAAACAGTACTGTTTGTGGGGGCCACCCGCAGAATTAGACGATAAACCTCTTGCATTTTTTCACTTATGCCCACAATATTTTCAAACCGATATCGCGCTTGCAGTTGCTCCCGCAAATATATATTTTCCAAAATCATACTCCGGCTATCTAAGGCCTTTTTAACTACCAAGGTCACCTGGTCTGGAGTAAAAGGTTTGGGTAGATAATCAAAGGCGCCCGCCTTCATGGCCTCCACCGCCGATTCTATGGTGGAAAAACCCGTAATCATAATGACTTGGACTTGCGGATGCTCCCTCTTTATGGCGCGCAGAAGTTCCATCCCATCCAACCCGGGCATCTTCAGATCCACAATAGCCAAGTCAAAATGTTCATTGGCCAGGAGTTGGAGGGCCTCTTGACCGCTAAGGGTAGTAATTACTTCATAGCCCTCTTCCGTAAGTACCCTTTGGCAACTCAAGCAAACTATCTCTTCATCGTCTACTACTAATATTTTGGCGGCCGGCATTATTCCACCCGAAATTATTTTTAACTATCACGGAGAAACTTCTTCTCCAGCTTGCACGGGAAGCTTGATGATAAAAGTTGTGCCCTGGCCTACGACACTTTGCACTTCAATATGCCCCCGATGCCGCTCGATAATTCCGTAACTTACAGCCAAGCCCAGCCCCGTTCCTTTTTTATCGGCTTTGGTCGTAAAAAAGGGATCAAAAATCTTGTTTAAATTCTCGGCCGGAATTCCGCAACCTGTGTCCGTAAAGATAATTTGCACAAAATCATCGCCCGGTTGATAGAGGGAAGTAACCTGGAGATTCCCCCCGCCCGGCATGGCATCGGCGGCATTCAAAAGAATATTCATGAAGACCTGCTGAATCTGGTTAGCATCCACCAAAAGCACAGGCAATTGGGGATCCAGGTTTTTAATAATTTTAATATTTTGAAATGCAGCTTGTCGCTCTACCAAGGAAAGGGTATGGGTGATCAGCTCATTAAGATAACATGGCCTTTTCTGCGGTTTACTTTCGCGGGCAAAATCTAAGAGGCCCCGCACGATGGTAGAAACGCGCGTTGTTTCCCGGACAATCAACTCTAGCTCTTTTTGCAATTCCGGTTGGTCTTTAAGTTTGCGCATGAGTAAATGGGAAAAAGTAAGAATACCGGTCAAAGGACTATTAATCTCATGGGCCACGCCGGAGGCCAATCTTCCTAAAGAGGCCAGTTTTTCTGATTGCATCAACTGGGCCTGAATTTTCTTTAGTTCTTCCGTCCTTTGTTCCACTTTCTGTTCCAGGGTGCGTCCATATTCTTCTAAGGCTTGGTGGCTTTCTTTGACCCGTCTAAGCATATGGTTAAATGAAGCCGCTAATTGTCCAATCTCGTCTCGAGAATTTATCGGAAGCTCCATGGAAAAATCGCCTTCCGCCATCTTGGTGGTTGCCCAAACCATATTCTTTAAGGGCCGAATAATGCCCGTGGTTATGAAGAAAGAAAGAATGAGAACTAAAAAAACTCCCAATACACCAATACCGAAGAAGCTATAGACGACTTTGTTGCGCAAATCCGTATAGGGAGCTTCTAAGATGCCCACATAGAGAATACCCACTATTTGGCCGGCGATGTCCCGGATGGGCTCATAAGCTGTTAAGTACCAATCTTTCACCACAAAAGCTCGATCCAGCCAAGGCTCTCCTTTCTCTACGACGGCCTCGTAAACCTCGTCTGAAACTAGGGTACCAATGGCTCTTTCGCCTTTCTCCCCCCGCACATTAGTGGAGATTCGTACCCCCCCTTGGAAGATGGTGGCCGTCCCCATTTCCTTTCCAGCATATTGGCTCTCCCCGTACAAGAGGTTGCGCACTTTATCCACGATCTCATAATTGCGATTAAGGAGTATACCCCCATAAAGAACTCCTAATAATTGCTGGGCTTCATTAAAAACTGGAGCGGCGGCTTTGAGCATCATGCCGGAGGTTTCTCTATCCCCGCCAATTTTCTTGGCCTTCGGTGTGGCCACAAAAAGGATAAAAGCCCTCTCGGCCAAATCACTCCCTTCTTTTTGCAGCTCTTCTGGGGGGACAATTACTGTTGCCGCTACTCTTTCTCCTTTCATGGCTTTCTGCACAAAAAGATCTGTAGATTGATCATCTCCCCCTAAAAAAGGATGGCGAGTGCGGATGAGAACCCGCCCGCGGGCATCTGTTAGGGTTAAGATATCTAAACCATATTCTTGGCGCCGCTGAACTAAGAACTCCTGCAAATTTTTTATCCGCCCCGCACTCAGATAATCAGGAATAGTCCGTCCCGAAGCAGTCAACTGGACTACATCCTTAATCTGGCTTAAAGTCTGATTATAAACTAACCACGCTGTTTGCAGGTCATGTTTAACTTTATGGCGGGCTTGCAGAACAATAGTATCGCCCACAAGTTTAGTCCCGATCAATGAAGAAAGTACTCCGCCTACAATGACCACTAATAGAAAGCTGGTTACTAATTTCGTGCGCAAGGAGAGCTGGTTAATAAACGGTATTTTGGTTAACCGGATTAAGAGATTCATTATTATTCCGTAAAAATTCCCCCAAAAGAAGTTTGTTTAGATTATAACACCAAAGGAAGATATGTCAACGAAACCAAACCCTTGGCCGGCCATCACTTTTTTGATAAATAGCTTAAGGGGGCTCAGGCGCGGCCAGCTTATCTATCTGACTCTCTAACAGTTTTAATATTTCTCGCCAGCAGGAAACAGGCGGAATTTAAAAACTGATCGATGGGTAGCTTACCTATTCCTTGACGGGCCTGCTTTTCTCGGCTATATTCAAAATAATAAAAGGAATTTAATAAAGGAGAGCTCTTTGGTAATGAAAGGAATCCGGGGGTTCAAAGATATTCTTCCCGGAGAAGTAGAAAAATGGCAATTCGTAGAAATGAAGGCGCGAGAAATATTCGGTCGCTTTGGCTTTCATGAATTGCGTATTCCAGTTTTAGAACGGACTGAACTATTTGCCCGTTCTTTAGGTGAGTCTACTGATATTGTGGGCAAAGAAATGTATACCTTTGCCGACCGCGATGGCGAATCGATTACTTTAAGACCAGAAGCGACTACCTCCATAATGCGCGCTTACTTAGAGCATGGATTATATTTAAAAGAGCCCGTAGGCAAATACTATTTTATCGGACCAATGTTTCGGTATGAACGGCCGCAAAAAGGGCGCTTTCGGCAATTCCATCAGATTGATGCCGAAATATTGGGAGTAGAGGAAGCCCCAGCCGATGCCGAAATTCTGGTAATGCTCATGCGCTATTTGGAGAGCGTGGGCTTAAGAGATTTGAGCTTACAAATCAACTCTCTGGGTTGTCCCACTTGCCGGCTGCCCTATAAAGTGGAAATCCAAAATTTTTTGCGCAGCAAAAGAGACACCCTTTGTGCCGATTGTCAAAGGAGATTGGAAACGAACCCGCTGCGCGTTTTTGACTGTAAGCAGGAAACCTGTCAAAGTCAGTTAGCTTCAGCGCCGGTTGTCTTAGACTTCATCTGTGACCCATGCCGCGCTCACTTTGCTCAAGTGGAAAGGTTACTTACGGAGGTGAAACTTTCTTATGCGATAAATGCGCGGTTGGTCAGGGGACTCGATTATTACACCCGTACTGCTTTTGAGGTCATAGCGCATAATTTGGGGGCGCAAAATGCCGTTTGCGGGGGTGGAAGATATGATAAATTAGCCGAGGATATCGGTGGGCCATCTGTCCCCGGAATCGGCTTTGCCATAGGTGTAGAACGTTTGATCATGTTACTTTCCCCTGACCAAAATTATGCCCGCCGACCGGATATTTTTCTGGCCCTTATAGGTCAAGAAGCTCAACAGCGGGGATTTGCCTTAGCCCAAGAGTTGCGCCAAGCTGGCCTGTGGGTTGAATTAGACTACACTGGCAAAAGCCTGAAGAGCCAGATGCGCAAAGCTGACCGATGTCAAAGTTCCTACGTGGGCATTTTAGGAGCCGAAGAATTGCAAAAAGGAATGGTCCTCCTCCGCAATATGCATACTAAAGAGCAAGAAGAAGTAAGTATAGAAAATTTTGCCGAAAAATTAAAAACGAAAATTAGCCATCTGTACACATTGAAGACTAATGTCTAAGCGATAATTTACTAAATATAGTCCTGGGGAAATCTTTTTAGCTTTGGCGACGAAGGG
>Ga0272448_1002306_pt1 | contig 24126 bp, 15 predicted proteins | sample YNPCB0191_FD_202220 | JGI IMG/M metagenome (GOLD analysis project Ga0272448, IMG submission 202220) | Hot spring sediment microbial communities from Yellowstone National Park, WY, United States - YNP-CB-019-1 | ecosystem: Environmental > Aquatic > Thermal springs > Hot (42-90C) > Sediment... | reverse complement strand
GCTCGTGATCGCCCTGGCGTTCGCCCGTCCCTACCTGCGGAAAGCGGGCGCCGCGCTGGCGCCGGGAAGGATCGCGGAGAACCACGTCATCCTGCTCGACGATTCGATGAGCATGGCTTACGGCGATCGCTGGGAGAGGGCCAGGGAGGCCGCCGCGCGCATTGCGCGCGGCCTGCAGCCCGGCGACCGTGTCGCCCTGCTGCTGTTTTCCGACCGCACGCTCACCTTGGTGCCGCTCACTGCCGATCCCCAGGCAATCCCGGATGCGCTGGCGGGCCTGCCGGGGCCGAGCGATCGCCGCACGCGCTTCGCGCAGGGACTGCGCGCCGCCCAGCAGGCCGCGTACGAAGCGAAGGGCGGCCGGCGCATCATCCATCTGATTTCCGACTTCCAGAAAAGCGGCTGGACCTCCGACGATCAGGATTTCCGCCTGGCCCCGGACATCCGGCTGGTTCCGGTGGGCGTGGGCGGCGGCGAATCCAGCAACCTCGTTGCGGCCGACGTTCAGCCGGCGGAATCGGGAGGAGACGCCGGGGGCGAATTCAGGATCCGCTATTCGCTGGTGAACTTCGGGACCGAGGATCGGAACGACGTCCGGGTGCGCCTTTCCGTGGACGAGCGCCCGGCGGCGGAAAAGACGGTCTCGGTCGGCCGCGCCCGGGTGGAACGCGAGGATTTCGTGGTGAAAGGCCTTGCGCCCGGCATGCACACGGTTGTTCTGGAAATCGGCGACGATCGCTTTGCGCGCGACAACCGCTTTGCGCTGGTGGTGAATGTGCGCGGCCGGGTGCCGGTGACGGCGGTCGAGGAGGCGCGCTCCGGCAGGACCGGGCGCGCGCCCAGCTTCTTTCTGTCGCGCGCTCTCAATGTCCCCGGCCTGTCGCCCTTCCAGCTGGCAACCATCGCGCCGGCGGAAGCCGAGTCCTTGGCCGCCCTGCCCGGCAGCGTCCTCATATGGAACGATATTCCGGGCGGCAGCGCCGCCCTGCAGCGCAAGCTCCAGGAGTTCGTCCGCGGCGGCGGCGGACTGGCGGTGATCGTCAGCGGCGAGCGTGCCGCCGCCGACTTCAATCGGACCTTCGCGACCTGGCTGCCGGTCCAGGTGGCAGCACCCGCTGCGGGGCGCTCGAGCGGCGATTTCGTCCTCCTGACGGACATCCGCATGGATCACCCGATCTTCCGGCCCTTCGGCGAGCCTCAGTCGGGCAACTTTTCGAGTGCCAGATTCTACCGCCACGTGGCGCTCAAGGCCGGTCCCGAGGCCCAGGTGCCGGCGCGCTTCGACAACGGGGACCCGGCCGTGATCGCCGCGGAAGTCGGCGAGGGGCATGTCGTGGTCCTGCCGTTTTCGGCGGATGATGCCTTCAACGATCTCCCCTTGAAGGCGGTCTACGCGCCGTTCTGGCAGCAGGTGATGCGTTACCTGCAGCGCTATCGCCCGGAGCGCTATTGGGTCGAGGTGGGGGAAAGCATCGATCCCGGGCGAATTCTCGACGAGGCGGCCATCAGCCTGCAGAAGCGCGGTCCCGCGCCGGGGCGGGTCGTGGCGGTGTTCGATCCCGACCGCCGGCGCCTGCCCGCGCCCGCGGAAAGCGGGGCGGTGATCGTCGAGAAGGCCGGCTTCTACGAGTTGCGCAGCGCGGGATTGAACGCCAAGGTCGCCGTGAATCCGGCTCCCGAGGAATCCGATCTGGCGGCGGGAGATCCCGAGGAAATGGCCGCGGGATGGGCATCGAACCAGGGCGGCGACAGCTCCGCGGCTGCAGCCGCCGAGAGCCTGTCGCCGGAAGAGCAGGAACGCGGGCAGGCGCTGTGGCGCTGGCTGCTCCTGCTGGCGGCGCTGTTCTTTGCCGCCGAAGGATGGCTGGGCAACCGTTCCGTGCTCGGGCCGGAGTGACAGCCTGTTGCGCCGGCTGGGAATTTGAAAATCGGCGGACCGGCTGTGCCGCGCAATCGGTCTTGTGCCGTCAGTTGTCGGTTCATGCGTCTGCGCCGATCCACATAGGGCTTTTCGATGCAGGCTGGAAGCCGATCGCTGACGATTGACCGCAGAAAGCTCATGGCCGAAAGCCGACGGCTTCCCGTGGCGCCGCTCCCGATCGGGTTTTTTCCGGGGCAGCGGGCGGCTCCCGGGAGTGCAGATCGCTATGGAGTGTCGGAGGCGCGTGGCCTAAACTAAAGAAAACTCGTCCCGCGTTTCAGGGGAGGACGGCATGGATCTCTATCGGACCTTGCTTTCGCGGATCCGCTCGGTGCGCCGCAACTGGCGGCTTCAGGCCCTGGTCAGGGGCCTGGCACTGTTCCTGGCGGCTGCGGCCGCCCTGCTGGTGCTGGGTGTCTGGGGTGCGGACCTTTTCGGTTTCAAGCCCGCGGCCGTCTGGACCATGCGCGCCGTCACGGGCGGACTTGCGCTTTACGTGGCGCTGCGCTTTGTCTGGTTCCCGCTGCGGCGGAATCTTTCCGACGTCCAGGTGGCGCGCTATATCGAGGAACGCTATCCGCAGCTCCAGGACCGGCTGGTGGCCGCCGTGGAGTTCGGAGCGAACCGTCGTGTCTCCCCGGGATTGTTGCAGCTGCTGCTGCGCGACGCTGCGCAGAAGGTGCGCCTGCTGGACTTCCGCGTGTTCCTGAACCGCAGGCGACTGCTCTCCTATGCGGGCCTGGCCGCCTGCGCGCTCGTTTGCATGGCGGCGCTGATGAGCTGGGGCCCCGCGTTTCTCCCCTACGGTTTCCACCGCCTGTATGTGCCTTGGCTGCAGGCTGCCGATAATCGGGGGCTGCTGATCGAGGTCGAGCCCGGCGATGCCAGCCTGATCCAGGGAAGCGACCAGGAAATCGCGGCCCGGCTGGTGGGCTTCGATGCCCCGGAGGTGAGGCTGATGGTTCAGCCCGCGGGCAAGACTTCCTGGCAGTCCTATACGATGGAGGCGGAACGTCGCGGAAACCGCTTCCTATACCTGCTCGCGGATGTGCGCTCGTCATTGCGCTACTACGTCGAGGCGGGCGGCATGCGCTCGCCGAGCTACACCATTCTGGTCAGCGCGCTGAGCGAAGTCGAGAGGATCGACGCCACGTACAACTTCCCCGCCTATACCGGGATGAAAAGCCAGACCATCGAAGATGAAGGAGACCTGTCGGCGCTGCAGGGCACAAGGGTCGACCTCAAGGTGCGTGTGACGCAGCCCGCGGCTGCCGCGCGGCTGCTTTTCGACGACCGGTCCACATTGGATCTCGCCGGGCAGAGAGAACTCGATTTCACCGGGTCGCTGGAGATCCGGCGCTCGGGCACCTATGTCGTGCAGCTGGCCGAGGCGGGCGGGCGGTTCCGCACGGCCTCCAGGGAATACGCGATCGAAGCGCTCGAAGACGCTCCCCCGCGCGTCTCCATCACCAGGCCCCTGCGCGACGTGCGCGCCACGAGCGTGGAGGAGGTGTTCGCCGAAGTGGCTGCCGAGGACGATATCGGGCTGACCGGCGTGCAACTGCGCTATTCCGTCAACGGGGGGCCCGAACAAGTCGTCGGGCTGTACAGCGGCAAGCCTCCCGGAAGGGCGGCCGTGTCGGGCCACACTTTCTTCCTCGAGGATTTCGGGCTGCAGCCGGGCGATCTGGTTTCCTATTATGCGCGGGCCACGGACAACAACAACCTGACCGGGCCCGGAACCTCATCGTCCGACATCTATTTCATCCAGGTGCGGCCCTTCGACAACCGCTATACGCAGAGCCAGCAGGGAGCCCCACCGGGCGGCGCTGCGGGAGCGGGATCGGAGGCGCCGGATGCCCTCAGCCGGCAGCAGAAGGACATCATCGCGGCGACCTTCCGGCTGATCCGCGACCAGGCGATCCTCGATCCCAAGGAATACTCCGACGGCCTGGGGACGCTCGCCCTCGTTCAGAGCCGGCTGCAGAACCAGACCCAGGGGGTCATCGACCGCATGACCCGGCGGGGTGTGAGCGAGGTGAGCGAGGAATTCGCCAGAATGACCGACTACCTCAAGGGGGCGGTCGAGGAGATGCAGAAGGCGGCCGTATCCCTCGGAGCGCGCAAGCCGGTAGACGCCCTGCCCGATGAGCAGAGGGCGCTGCAGCAGCTCCTTCGTGCCGAGAGTCTTTTCAGGGACATCCAGATCTCATTCGGCGGCAACCAGGGGGGCGGCGGTGGGGGATCCCAGGCCAGCGCCGAAGATCTCGCAGACCTGTTCGAGCTGGAGCTGAACAAGCTCAAGAACCAGTACGAAACCGTGCAGCGCGGCGAGCGGCAGCAGCGCGACCAGCAGCTGGACGAGGCGATGGAGCGGGTGAAGGAGCTCGCCCGGCGCCAGCAGCAGCTCAACGAGCGCAACCGGATACCGGGGCAAAGGAGCGCGTCCGGAGGCGACAGCCGCTCGCAGCAGCAGCTGGCCGCCGAGGCCGAGGAGCTTGCGCGCCGCCTGCAGCGCCTCTCGCGGGAAAGAAGCTCGCCCGAGCTCGACCGAGTGGGCAGCCAGCTCCGCCAGGCGATCCAGGAAATGAGACGGGCGCTCCAGAACCGGCAGGCGGGCCGGGATGCGAGCGCGCAGAGCGCCCGCGCGCTGGAGAAGCTCGAGGAGGCGCGGCGCAGCCTGACGCGCCAGCTGGACGCGGGCCTGAACCGGGGAGTGGACGCCGCCCTCGAGGAGGCCAGGCAGCTCGAGCGGGAGCAGGAGCGTATCCAGTCCGGGATCGACCGCATGATCGAAGAAAGGGAGCGGGCGAACCAGGCCGGGGCGGCCAAGCTGGCCGAGGAGCTGTCGGCGCGCAAGGAGGCCCTCGCCGAGAGGCTGCGCAACCTGGAAAGCGGCATCCAGGAACTGGCGCGCCAGGCGCGCAAGGAACAGCCGGAAACCAGCACGCGCCTGAATGAGGCGGCCGGCGGCATTCGAGAAAAGAGGCTGCAGGAGCGGATCCTGAGCGGCAACCGCCTGCTCGGGCAGACCGGATATCTCGAAGCCTTGAAGGCACGCGAGGATTACATCCGCGCCGGACTGGACGAGCTGAGCCGCAAGCTCGAGGAGGCGCGCAAGAGCATCGGGGAGACCAGAGAGGGAAGGCTTGCCGGCGCCCTGGAAAGGACGCGGCAACTGGCCGACGGCCTGGAATCGATGCAGCGACGCCTGCAGGGACTCGCGCGCGACCAGGCACGGCAGCAGGAAAGGGCCGCCGAGGCGGCCGGGCGTGGTGGCCGGGAGAATCGCAATCCCGAGCAGCAGGCGGCGGGCCGGCCCAGGCAGACGGATGCCCTGGGCTGGACGCAGGATACGCGGCGGCCGCCGGCTCCCGCCGGCCCGCCCTCGGACGAGGATAGGCGGCAGCTGAGCCGGGAGGCGCAGCAGAGACTGGCGGATGCTCAGGAATTGCGCCGCATGCTCGATCGCAACTCGACCCAGTGGGAGAACCTCGAGGAGGTCATCGCCAGATTGAGGCGCCTCGACGACGCGCGCCGCTACGACGATCCCGAGGAAGGCGCGCGCCTGCGCGAGGCCATCGACCTTTTGCGCCGGGTGGAAATCGACCTGAGCCGCGAGCTTGCGAAGCTCACGCGCACCGAACAGTACCTGTACGCCGACGACAATCAGGCGCCCGGCAGTTACCGGAAGCTGGTCGAGGAGTACTACAAGGCCCTCGCCCGTTCCAAGCCCCGCTGACGGCAACGCCGCACGTTTCGCGCGGCGGGGCCGTTCGGGGAAGGATCCCCTTGATTTCCGGCCTGCGGTGGCATAGCTTTCATGCTTTCCTGGAGAGAACCGTGCGAATCGTGATCACCGGCGGAGCCGGATTCCTGGGCAGTCACCTATGCGACCGGCTGCTGCAGCTCGGCCACCGCGTCATCTGCCTCGACAACCTGCTCACCGGCAAGGTCGAGAATATCTCCCACCTGATGGGGCACGAGCGCTTCCATTTCATAAAGCACGACGTCAGCGAGTACATCTTCATCGGCGAACCGGTGGATGCCGTGCTGCACTTCGCCTCGCCCGCCAGCCCGAGAGATTACCTGGAGCTGCCGATCCAGACCCTGAAGGTCGGTGCCCTGGGGACGCACAAGACCCTGGGTCTGGCCAAGAGCAAGGGCGCGCGCTTCCTGCTGGCCAGCACCTCGGAAGTCTACGGCGACCCGCTGGTCAACCCCCAGCCGGAAGACTACTGGGGCAACGTCAATCCCATCGGCCTGCGCGGCGTCTACGACGAGGCCAAGCGCTTCGGCGAGGCGATCACCATGGCCTACCATCGATACCACGGCATCGACACCCGCATCGTGCGGATTTTCAATACCTACGGGCCGCGGATGCGCAAATACGACGGCCGCGTCATCTCGAACTTCATCGTGCAGGCATTGTCCGGGCAGCCGCTGACGGTTTACGGCAGCGGCGAACAGACGAGAAGCTTCTGCTATGTCGACGATACCGTCGAGGGAATCGTGCGCCTGCTGCTGGCGCCGCCGGGCGACGAGATTCACCACCCGGTGAATATCGGCAATCCCCGCGAGATGACCGTCCTGGAAATCGCCCGCACCATCCTGGCGCTGACCTCGTCGGGCAGCAGGATCGTTTTCGAAACCCTGCCCGAGGACGATCCCAAGGTGCGCCGTCCCGACATCGGGCGCGCCGCCAGGCTCCTGGGCTGGGAGCCCCGGGTGTCGCTGGAGGCCGGGCTGCGCCGCACGATCGACTATTTCAAGGACCTCCTGGCCTGCGAGCAACCGCCGGCGGTTCATCCGGCGTGACGGCGGCCGACGGGGTAGGGAGAGGAAGACCGATGGAAGTTCCCCTGCTGGACCTGAAGGCGCAATACGCCGCCATCCGCGATGAAATCCAGGCGGCCGTCGCAGCGGTTTTCGAAAGCCAGCAGTTCATCATGGGGCCGAACGTGTCCGCCCTCGAGGAAGAGATCGCCAGGTTGTGCGGCGTGCCTTATGCCGTCGGGGTGGCCTCCGGGACCGACGCCCTGCTGCTGTCGCTGAAGGCGCTGGGCGTAGGCCCGGGCGACGGCGTGATCACGGTGCCCTTCACCTTCTTCGCCACGGCGGGCGCCATCGTCAACCTCGGCGCCCGGCCTCTCTTTGTCGACATCGAGGGCTCGAGCTTTACGATGGACCATGAGCGGCTCGCCGCGCTGCTGGAGCATGAGTGCCGCTTCGATCCGGGCTCCGGGGCCCTGGTTCACCGGCCCACCGGCGCGACGGTCAAGGCCGTCGTGCCCGTCCATCTGTACGGGCAGTGCGCCGACATGGACGAGATTCTCGAGCTGGCGCAGCGCTATCGCCTGGCGGTCGTCGAGGACGCCTGCCAGGCGATCGGTGCCCGCTATCGCGACAAGGCCGCCGGTTCGCTCGGCGACGCAGGCTGCTTCAGTTTCTTCCCGACCAAGAACCTGGGCGGCGCGGGCGACGGCGGCATGGTGGTCACATCGAGCAGGAGCCTGGCGCAGCAGGTACGCCTGCTGCGGGTTCACGGTTCGCAGCCGAAATACTTCCATTCGGTGGTCGGCTTCAACAGCCGGCTCGACGAAGTCCAGGCCGCCGTGCTGCGCGTGAAGCTGAAGTACCTGGAAGAATGGATCGAGGCCCGCCGGGATCACGCCGCCGGCTACGGGCAGGGCTTCGACGCCGCCGGCCTTCTGCCGCGCATCGCCGCGCCCGTGATCCGCCCGCACCGCACGCACACCTTCCACCAGTATGTCATCCGCACTCCGGAGCGCGACCGCCTGCGCACCTACCTTCAGAGCCGCGGGATCGGCACGGAAATCTACTACCCCCTGGCACTGCACCAGCAGGAATGCTTCCGCCGTCTGGGGTACGATGCCTCCGCTTTTCCCCAGGCACGAGCGGCGGCCGAGGAGGTGCTCGCGCTGCCCGTGTATCCCGAACTCACCCGCGAGCAGAGGGATTACGTGGTCGCCTGCATCGCGGATTTCCACGCCGGTGCTTGAACGAAGCCGCCGGAGGCTTCAGGCATGGCGGCGGATCTCGGCGAGGAATTCCTTGCGGTGGCGCTGGATCGCCTGATTGAGCACCTCGACGGCGCGGGGCTTCAACGGGACCATGGCGCCCTGGCTGAGGAGGGCCGCGATCTGCCGGGCATGATGGTCGTCGATGCGCCGTTCGCGCAACTCGCGGATGATGGTGCTCTTGCAGCCGCGCAGCACGCCGCGGAAGTATTCGATGCCTTCGGAAATGACGGCGTTGATCTGGGCGACGAAATCGCCCAGATGCCGGGTGTCCATGGGATTGAAGTTGCAGTAGCAGCGGGGCACGCGCGCCAGGATCTGCCGCACGGGCAGGGTGCACTGGTTGGCCTGGATCCACCGGCCCATGATGCGCACGCGGTTCAGGTAGCTCTGGTCGGTATGGCTCAGGCTGGAGAGCAACTCGAGGTTTCTCAGGGCCACGGAATCCACCGCAGCTTCCTCCGTCCCCGGCCGGTCGGCCAGGTGCAGCATCCGGTCGTGGAGCGCGCAGTAGTATTCGATGTAGGCCTGCTTGAAAGCCTGGAAACTGCGGTCGAAGGCGTCACGGGCGGAGCTCTCCAGGAAGCGCAGCGGCTCGCCGGCGGATGCCAGAAGCTCCCGGCGCAGCGTCTGGAGCTCCGACCGGGTCGACGGGCACGCGCCGTCCAGGTACATGCGGGCGCGCTCGAATTCGGGGGCCCAGCGCAGCAGGCCGGGTAGACCGTCGAGCATCCTTTTCCAGCGGTACAACTGGGTGCGGTCGCGGCCGAAAAGGCCGGCCGCCTGTGTCATGGCGGCGACCATGGCGATCTCGCCCCGGTTGAGACGTTGCAGCAGCAGCTCGAGCTTTTCCAGGATGCGGGTGAAGAACCGCACTTCGCCCGAAAAGCCCGTGGTCAGGAAGGAAGCGGGGAGCGAGGCGCAACCCGCGGCGAAACCTGCGGCATCCATGCCTGCATGGGCCGCCCACCATTCGATCAGCTGGCTGCGCGCCCGGTCGAGGCTCAGCTTGCGAATGGCGTCGCTTCCCGAAAGCAGTGCCGCCCACTCGAGGGCGTGCCCGACTTCCTGTCGCGCCGCCGCGTCTTCCGCCTGGAGGCTTTCGGCGGGACGAGCCGAGCGGGGAGCGGAGGGCGAAAGGAGGGCCTGCAGCCTCGACAACAGGAATTCCTCCAGGCTCTGATGGGCCATCCGGTCCCTCAGCAGGAACTGCTCCTTGCCGATGATGAGCTTGCCGCGCTGCACGTACAGCTCGGTGAATATGCCGCGCAAGGCCTCGCGCGCCCGCGCCATGGATGGGTCGGGGCACACGGCGCCGTCCGCGCCGAACAATTTGAGTCCCGCCAGTTCCTGGAGCTGCTCCGATTCTTCCGCCGTCGGGCTGTCCGGCCGCCAGATGATCAGGCGCGGGGAGCGCGCCGCCAGTTCCCTTGCAGCCGCGTCGAGTTCATAGAAACGCTCGAACGGGGCGAGCATGAGCAAGATCCACTCATAGGAAGCGTTTTGCACTGCAGCCAGATCGGCCTCGCTCCACAGCGGGTCGAAGTAGTTCTTGAAGTGAACCAGGCCGGGGGCGCTCCTCTTGCCCACCTGTGCCGTCACCGCGAGCGATTGGGAGGAGCGCCGGTACTCGGCGCTCGTATCGGGCTTCCAGGAACGGAACTGGGAGTGGAACCAATCGTACAGCATCAGGGGGATGCACAGGCGGAACTCCTGAGGTTCGAGCAGCTCCCGGTCCCGGGGCGGGGACGCCTTCTGGGCAAGCGAGTACCGGCGGTCGCGCAGTGTTCCTTCGGCGGTCAGATAGCCGCCGCCGTGCAGCTCCAATTCTCCGAGAACGGCCGCCGTCAGGGCGTAGCTCGGCAGGGTATCGGCCGGATCGTAGATAAGCAGGGCATCGGCCAGGTTGGTGACCGTTGCCGGCCTGAGATTGCAGATCGTGAAAAGCGCGATCGCTTTCAGAAGCTCCAGCGCCCTCGCCTGGATGGGCTGGGGAAGCCGCGGGATGGCGGTGCGCTGCAACTCCTCGTAGGCCTGGATCCGGGCAGAGTATTCGCCGTGCTCCTTCAGGTCGGGGGCGATGTAATCGAAGAGCCAGTCTACGGCCACGAGCCGGTCCGCCGGCCGCGTGCGCGATGCCTTGATGGCAATCTGCACGAACTGCAGGAGCGCGAAATGGGGCAGCCGGGATCGGATTTCGAAGAGCGCCTGGAACACGAAGGGGTGGATTGGATAGAGATCGGCCATGGTTTCCAGGCTGGGTCCGAGCGACGGCAGCTTCTCCCGCAGCGCGTTGAGAATCCTGAGGATTCTCGCCCGCTGCTGCGCGTCCTTGCTGGCCAGCGCTCCCGAGATGATCTGGGCCACGTTGGTCCGGCGCAGGCGAATCGACTCGCAGGCAGGAACCCTGTCCCTGAGTTCCGCTTCGTCGCCGGCCAGAATGACCAGTACGCCCTTTTCGGAGCAGACCCGGACCAGCGAGGCGATCAGGTCGGATTCGAGACGTGCCTGATCGTGCTCTCCGAGTCTGCGGAAACGGCGCGCAACGTCATCCAGAACCAGCAGGCCCAGGGGCGGAGACGCGGCGGACGCGGCGGCCTGCAGCAGCAGGACCGCAAAGTCCCGGGGATTCCAACGGAGATAGCTGATAGTGTGGCGTGCCTGCATCTCCGTGCCTGCGCTGCCGCGGTTTCGTGCCCCCTGCAGCAGCGACGCCGCCAGATCCTGCGACGGATCTTCGGGGAATGAGAGGTACAGCCCGGCCAGGGCGCGATCGGGCTTGGGCAGCTCAGGGAAAAGCGGCGCATTCCAGGCGGCATCTTCAGGATTTTCCAGCAGGGCCATCAGGTAGCGCAGCAGATGGGTCTTGCCGACACCGGGATGCCCCGTGAGCAGCAGCGGGACCGCGGGGCGCGCCGACGGGCCGACTATGCGCTGGAGAATCTCGCTGCAAACGGAACGGGCCTCCGGCGTCAGGCAATAGGTGCCCATGATCGCCTGCCGCCCCGCGCGTGCGGGATCGGGAAAAGGCGGGCGTATGTGGAAGGCGAAATTGTCGCCGATTCGCATTTCGGTGGCCGCGGCCCGCGCGTCAGCGCGCAAGTTCCCTCGTTTCCGGAGGGCCACTGTTTTTATCGACCCCCGGCCGCGACTCTTTAGCTCCTTGCCTTTCAGGACTTTGCCGTTTCGGGCAAGAAGTGCGCGATGAGACTCGAGCGAAGCCGCCCGCGCTGTCGGCTATCAGCCATCAACCGTCGGCATTCGGCCTTCAGTATTCGATTGCCGGACGGAGAGGGAGCGGTCAGTCTGGCGGACCGGGGATGGTTTCACTCATACTTCGACGGCGCGGCCGGACGGCGGAATCTATCTGGGCCCCGGCTTGTTGGGGTGGGGGTTGGAATATATGCTGGCGGGCGCGCCGGCGATCGTATGCCCGTAGCTGTTGCCGTAACAGGGCAGCACGGGCTCGGTGCCCTTGATGAAATACTCGCTCTGCCGGTACAGGCAGCGCTCCGTGGCCAGGTAGCCCGTCGTCGGGTCGACCTCGACGCTGACGATATCCTCCGGCACCTCGAATTCCTTACCGCTCAGGCGGCGCAGGGCGGCGGCGCGTTTCATGAAAGCCGTCCAGATGGGCAGCGCCGAGCGCGAGCCCGGCAGATTGAGCTCCCGGTTGTCGTCGAAGCCGACCCAGGCGACGCACAATAACTCCGGAGTATACCCGGCGAACCAGCCGTCGTGCGAACTGCCGGTCTTGCCGGCCGCCGGCAAGGCGAAGCCGCGGGCGCGCACGCCTGCTCCGGTTCCCTCGCGGATGACCGACTGCAACAGTGAGGTCACCATGAAAGCGACCTGGGGCGAGATCACCTGGGCGCGCTGCGGTTCGGCGCGGAATATCGGGCGGCCGGCGGCGTCCATCACGCAGTCGACCGGCAGCAACTCGGCCAGCATTCCGCCGGCGGCGAATGCCGTGTAGGCGCGCACCATTTCCAGCGGGGTCACCTCGAAGGCGCCGATCGCCATCGCGGGATAAGGCTGTATGTCTTCGTTAAGCCCGAGGCGGCGGGCAAGCTCGGTGATCTTGTCGAATCCCACCGCTTCGGCGAACCGGATGGTCGCGATGTTCAGCGAGTGCGCGACGGCCTGGCGCATGGAGACCTGGCCGAAATATTCCTCCTTGTAGTTCCTCGGTTCGTAGAGCAGGTCGTCGAAGGCGAAGCGCGCAGGCGCGTCCAGCACCGAGGACACCGGCGTCAGCGGCGAGGCGCTCGTGTAGGCCGTCTCCAGGGCGGCCGCGTAGACGATCGGCTTGAAGATGCTGCCGGGCTGGCGCTTCGAGTGGGTGATGCGGTTGAACTGGCTGGCGCCGTAATTGCGGCCGCCCACCATGGCCAGGATCCGGCCCGTGACGGGGTCGACCGCGATCAGGCTGGCCTGCACGGTTCCCGGCTCGATGCCGCGCGGCCCCCGGGCGAGGATTTCGTCCACCTCGGCCAATCCCTCGCGCAGCGCCTCGTATGCCGCCTGCTGCAGTGCGACGTCCAGGGTGGTGTGGACCTTGTAGTGCGCGCGCGCCAGCTCGTTGTCCGGGCCGAGCCGCTCATCCAGATACTCCTGCACATAGTCGACGAAATACGGCGCGTCGGAGTAGTTCAGAGCGGTTGCCGGCTTGGTGGCGAGCGGCGCGGCTTTCGCCCGCTGGCATTCGGCGGCGCTGATCATGCCGTACTCGGCCATCGCATCCAGCACCTGGTCGCGGCGCGTGCGCGCCCGCTCGGGGTGGCGCAGCGGGGCGTAGCGGTTCGGGGCGGGTATGATGCCCGCCAGTGTCGCAGCCTCCTCCAGGGTCAGGTCCTTCACGCTCTTGTTGAAGAAGGCCTTGGCCGCCTCCCCGAATCCGGCGATGCTGAACGAGCCGTGCTGGCCCAAGTAGACTTCGTTGGCCCACAGCTCGAAGATCTCCTGCTTGGAGAGCCTGCGCTCCAGCAGTATCGACATGTACGCATCGGTGAGCTTGCGCTTCAGGGTGCGCTCCGGCGTGAGGAAATAATTCTTGACGAACTGCTGGGTGAGCGTGCTGGCACCCTGGACCGCTTCGCCCTGGCGGATATCGACGATCAGGGCCTTGATGATGCGTACGGGATCGACTCCCGCATGCGTGAAGAAGCGGCGATCCTCGGCAGCCAGCACCGCATTGATCAGGACCGGCGGCAGCTCCGCGTAGGGGACGAAGCGGCGCTTCTCGCGCTCGCCGGTGATGAAGTTGCTCAACAACTGGGGCTTCAGGCCGAACATCTCCAGTGCGACGCGGGTGTCGGGATCGACGAGCTGCCGGATCCGGCCTCCGGAAAACGCGACTTCGACCGAGCGATGGGCGAATTCTATGGGGAGGTCGTCGTTGTGAATCACCAGGCGGTCCTTGTCCTTGACTTCGTACCAGGCGGCGCCGTTACGGGCTCCCCTTTCCACATAGCCCAGGCGGCGTGCTTCGGCACACAACTGGTCGAGCGCGGCGGGCTTGCCCGGAAAAAGCACGGCAGGCGCCGCGTAGATCTCCGTCACTGCGCCGGCGGCGCGCGCTCTCAACTTTTCCTGGATGATCGCGTCGAAAAGGTAGTAGTAGCGGATCAGGAAGGCGGCCAGGACGATCGCCGGAGGCAGGAGGATTGCAGCCAGCAGCTTGAGCCGGCGCGATTTGCGCCCGCGCTTGGCTGCCCGCGGGCGGCTTTTCCCCCTGCTGTGCGTTGCGCGGTCCATCGTAGCGGTCCGACGCGATTATAGCAAACCGGGAAGGTCCGGGGCGTGTTCATCGGTCACAACCGGCGGGCGCGGCCGGCGCGCACGCGGCTCTGGATTTTGTGCGCGCCGCCCGGTACCCTGTCTTGGGGGGAAAGTGCCGGAATCCAGGTATTCGCGCCAGATCATCTTTTCCGGAATCGGGCCTGAAGGGCAGGCCGCCCTGAGGCGCAGCCGTGTGCTGCTGGTCGGCTGCGGGGCGCTGGGGAGCGTGATCGCCGAGATCCTTGTGCGGGCGGGAGTGGGCGCGCTCGCCGTGGCGGATCGCGATTACGTGGACGAGACGAACCTCCAGCGCCAGTCGCTCTTTACCGAGGAGGATTGCCGCCAGAGCCTCCCCAAGGCGGTGGCGGCCGCACGGCGGCTGAGGGCGATCAACAGCGATGTGGAGATCGCGGAACATGTGGTGGACGTCAACCCTGAGACCATCGAACCGCTGGCTCGGCCCGCCGACCTGATCCTCGACGGTACGGACAACTTCGAAACCCGCTTCCTTCTCAACGACGCCGCCCTTGCCTGGGAAAAACCGTATGTCTACGGGGGGTGCGTCGGCGCATACGGGCTGAGTATCGCCGTCATTCCCGGCCGCACCCCTTGCTTGCGCTGCCTGCTCGAGCAGATGCCGCCCCCGGGCAGTGCGCCGACCTGCGACACGGCCGGCGTGATCGGGCCCATCGTGCATCTGGTGGCCGCGCTCGAGACCGCCGAGGCTTTGAAAATCCTCACGGGACACCTGGAGAAGGTGAACCGCAGGCTCGTCAGCGTCGACCTGTGGGAGAACCGCCTGCTTTCGCTGGATCTTTCCGGTATGGGCGCGAACCCCGATTGCCCGGCGTGCGGGAGGCGCCGCTTCGAGTTCCTCGAGGGCGAGCGGCGGACGCGCACGGACTCGCTCTGCGGGAGGAACGCCGTCCAGGTGCGGCCGGCGGGATCGGCGAACCTCGATCTTGCACCGATCGCGCAACGGCTGGCGCTCCAGGGCAGGGTGAACGTGAACGAATTCCTGTTGCGGGCCGACCTGGGAGAGTTCGAAATTGCGCTTTTCCGCGACGGGCGCGCCATCATTCGCGGCGTGCGCGACGCCGACGAAGCGAAGCGCCTGTATGCCAGGTTCATCGGGGCATGACCGGGGGAAAGGGCGGCATCCATACAACTTGATCGGGGGAAACGCGATGGCTGGCCTTAGGAATACGGGCATTGCATCGGTACTTGTCGGCCTGGCTCTGTGCCCGGCTGCCGTTCGCGGCCAGGGTCAGGACAGAAGCCTGAAGTTGTTCGAGGAAGCCATTCGGGCCATGGGCGGCGAAACCTTCCTGGCCGTGCGCGACATCGTTGCCGAGGGGGTCCTATACTATTTCAATCGCGAGGGCGACAACAGCAACCGGATCCGCTACAACGATTACACCAAGCTGCCCGACAAGAGCCGATACGAAGAAGGCAACAACAGAAAGGCGCGCGACGTCGTCGTCTTCAACCTGGAAAAGAACGAGGGCTGGATTCTCGAGGGTCAGAGGGATACGCGGGAGGCGACGCCCGAGGAGATGAAGGATTTCCGCAACGCCGTCAAGCACAGCCTCGACGCCATCTTCCGCTTCCGGTACAAGGACCCGGAGAACAAGCTGTTCTATCTGGGCCCCGGCGAGGGTGCCGATATCACCAGTGAGGCCGTGAAGCTTCTCGATCCCGAGAACGACGAGGTGACGATATACTTCGACCGCACCAGCAAACTGCCCGTGAAGATCCAATACCAGACGCTCGACCGCCAGGGAGTGCTGCATCGCTACCGGGAGGAGTACAGCCAGTGGCACAGGATCCAGGGCGTCAACACTCCGCTGCGGATCGATGTCTACGACAACAACCGCAGGGCATTGCAGCGTTTCGTCCTCAAGATCGCCTACAATACCGGACTTGCCGACAGCTTCTTCGTCAAACCCGTGCCCCCGAAATGATCGGCATCCCGCGGGTGGAGCGCACGGCTGCGCGCGGGCGGACTGCCCGCCGGACGCAGGGATACGACCGCGCCGCATCGGGACTCGGATCGAGCGGGCGCGCCTACAGGATTCGGGCGGCCTCCAGCGCAGGTTCGAGTTCGGGGAGCGTGGCGACGCGATACCGGTCGCGGTTGCGCGCCACCTTGTCGGCCAGGGCGGCATGGATCGCGTGCCCGGCCTTTTCCGCATACAGGCGGCCGATGATGGGAAGTCCGACCAGAGATATATCGCCCAGAAGATCCAGAAGCTTGTGGCGGACGAATTCGTCGGGGAAGCGCAGATGATTGTTGACGATTCCTTTCTCGTCGAGGACTACGGCGTTATCGAGCGATCCGCCGCGAATAAGGCCGCTTCGCTGGAGATATTCCACGTCGGAAATGAAACCGAAGGTGCGGGCCGGGCTGATTTCCCGGCGGTAGCGCCGCGGCGAAAGCTCGATGCGGATTTCCTGCCGGCCGATGGCCTGATGGGCGAAATCGATGATGTAGACCGCCGTGGGCCGCGCGTCGGGATACAAGCCGGCGACCTTGCCGTCCTGACGCACTTCGATCGGTTCCTGCACCTGGATGTAGCGCCGCAGAGCGTCCTGCTCCAGGATGCCCGCCTCCTCGACCGCCTGGGCGAAACACTCGCCGCTGCCGTCCAGTATCGGGACCTCCATGGAGTTCAGGTCGACATACAGGTTGTCGATGCCCAGGCCGTAGAGGACCGAGAGCAGATGCTCCACGGTCGCGATCATCACACCCTTTTTCATGAGGGTCGTCGCATAGCTTACCCGGGCTACATGGCGGCGCAGCGCTTCGATGGGGAAGTTCTCCAGGTCGGTCCGGCGGAATATGATGCCCGTGTCCGGCGGAGCCGGAAGCAATCGGAGCGTTGCGGGATATCCCGTGTGGAGGCCCGTCCCCGCGATCCGGACCTCGCGCCGCAATGTCCTCTGGTATTTGAGCAGCGGTGTCTCTTCGAGCATCGTAGCCATAGCGTATATCCCGCAGCAAGACAGCGTCGGCAGTTCAGAGGTTCCTAGATGTAGCAATTTTGATTCCAACACCTCATCTCGGATTGTCCTGCGGCATAAACTTTTTTTATCCATGAAATTACGGGAATCGAGCTTTTCCCGGCAGCAATGATTGAGGCTGCTCATGTTGCATGGATGACACACTTGCAAGCCGGATATGGGTGCGCGGAGGTTTCTTGTCTGCAGCGATCGGCGATGGCGCGGCCCTTGATTAATCCGATTGCCCCGGATTGCAGGCTGTGATAACAGTAAAGGCTTTCGGGGAGACGTGAATGTTGCAGCGGCTTGTCCGGTTGAAGTCGTGGCGGTGCTCGCGGGCGTTCTGACCGCCCGGGTCTGCCGGCCGCCTTTCCGCAAGCCTCGGCACTGCGATGGGGAGCCAGCCGTGAACGACTCGTGGCGTTCGCGGCTTTTTTATCGACCATGATCCGACCCACGTTGGATGAAGCACGGGACCTGGCCCGGTCGGCCACGGTGATCCCGGTCCGCAAGGAGATCCTGGGCGATCTTCTGACTCCTGCCGCGGCCTTCATGCGCGTCGCCCACGGGCGCAGTCGGGTCTTTCTGCTGGAGAGTGTCGAGGGGGGCGAGCGGCTGGCGCGCTATTCCTTCATCGGATGGGATCCTTTCCTGGTTGTGCGCGGCAGGGAGGATCTCGTGGAAACCGAATCCTTGGGGGAGACCGTGCGCCAGAGGATGCATCCCCTGGCGAAACTGCGCGAAACGGCGGCGAGCTTCCGGCCGGCGGTGCCGGCCGGCCTTCCGCCCTTCACCGGAGGGGCGGTCGGGTATTTCGGTTACGACTTTGCCCGCAATTTCGAGACGCTGCCGTCGATCGCCCGCGACGACCTGGGCCTGGACGATTTTCACTTGATGTATTTCTCGAGTGTGCTGGCATTCGACCACCTGCGGCACCGGATCCATCTCATCGTCAATATCATCCATCCGCAGGGAGCGCAGAATCTGGAGGTGAAATATCGCGATGCGCTGCTGCGCATCGAGCAGATCGAGGACAGGCTCGGCGCGCCGATTTCCCTTCCGGCTCCTGCGGCCAGCGACGTCGTTCCCGAACCGGTCGCCAATTTCAGCGAGGCGGAGTACTTCGCCAAGGTGAAGAAGGCCAAGGAATATATTTTCGCCGGCGATATCTTCCAGGTCGTCCTGTCACGGCGGCTCGCGATGAGTATCCGTTGCGACCCGTTCGATATCTACCGCGCCCTGCGCTTCATCAATCCGTCGCCCTACATGTTCTATCTGCGCATGAACCGCCTGTGCCTGGCGGGTTCTTCCCCGGAAATGCTGGTGCGGGTTCAAGGCCGCCGCGTCGAGTACGGCCCTATCGCGGGTACGCGCCCCCGGGGCGCCGACGAGCAGGAGGATGCGATGCTGGCCGAGCAACTGGCGCACGACGAAAAGGAGCGCGCGGAGCACATGATGCTCGTCGATCTGGGGCGCAACGATCTCGGCAGAGTGTGCGAGTACGGCAGCGTACGGGTGAGCGACCTGATGCGCATCGAGCGGTACAGCCACGTCATGCACCTGGTGAGCCGCGTCGAAGGCACCCTGCGCGAAGGCCTGGACTCGTTTCATGCGCTCGAGTCGTGTCTGCCGGCGGGCACGGTGTCGGGGGCTCCCAAGGTGCGCGCCATGGAGATCATCGAAGAGCTGGAGCCGTGCCGGCGGGGCATCTACGGAGGCGCCGTGGGCTATGTGGACTTTTCCGGCAACATGGACACCTGCATTGCGCTCCGAACGGTGGTGATCCGGGACCACACCGCATACATCCAGGCAGGCGGCGGCATCGTCGCCGACTCCGAGCCGGAGCGGGAGCTGGAGGAATCGATGAACAAGGCAGGCGCCCTGCTGCGCGCCGTGACCTTCGCACACCAGGGACTGCGTTAGCCGCGGATCGGCATGCCATGGTTCTGGTCATCGACAACTACGATTCGTTCGTGTTCAACCTGGTGCAATACCTCGGCGAGCTCGGCCCGGAGGTGCGCGTCGTGCGCAACGACCGCACGACCGTGGAGGAGATCGTGCGCCTGGCTCCCGCCGCGCTGGTCGTGTCGCCCGGCCCCGGGCGTCCCGAGAATGCCGGCATCATCGTGCCGGCCATACGGGAACTGGCGGGCCGGATACCGATCCTCGGGGTGTGTCTCGGGCACCAGGCGATCGGCTTGGCATTCGGGGCCCGGGTGGCGGCGGCTCCGGAGATCATGCACGGCAAGGCGAGCGAGATCCTGCACGACGGGCGCACGATCTACGCCGGCCTGCCGAATCCTTTCCGTGCCGGACGCTACCACTCGCTGCTGGTCTCGGACGCCGGGCTTCCCGACTGCCTGGAAGTCTCGGCGAGAACTGCGCAGGGTCTGATCATGGGGTTGCGCCACCGCCGGTGCCTGGTCGAAGGCGTGCAGTTTCATCCGGAGTCGATCCTTACCGACGGGGGACGCAGGATCATCGCGAATTTCCTGTCGCTGGCCGCATCGGCGGCATGTTCCCCGACGATCTGATAGAATCGCCGCGGAAGGCGTAACGACGGGAATTGACAGGAAGGGACATATGGCGCTCGCTTCCAGGATGTTTCCTTTGGCGCCCCAGCTGCAGGGGACGCGCCTGGCGGAGATCGTGAACTCCAAGTGGCGCGAGGTTGTGTGTGCGAAGAAGAAGTGGCCTGCGGAGGCCGTCCAGCGGGCTCTCGAGCGTGCCCCCCAGGTGCGCTCCCTGAAACGGGCCCTGCTGCGCTCGAGGCCGGCGATCGTCGCCGAGATCAAACGCCGCTCGCCCACGGCCGGAGTGCTGCGCGCGCAGGTCGATCCCCTCAGGATCGCCGCGGAATACCGGAGCGCGGGTGCGGCTGCGATTTCGGTCGTGACCGAGGGCATGTATTTCGGGGGCCAGCTCGAGTGCGTGGCCAGGCTGCGCTGGGCCGTCGATCTGCCCTTGCTGCGCAAGGACTTCATCCTGGATGCGTACCAGATTCTGGAATCCCGCCATGCGGGGGCCGACGCCGTATTGCTGATAGCGGGGTTGCTGCCGCAGGACTTGCTGCGGGAGCTCCACGCTCAGGCCCTCGCTCTCGGCATGGACGCGCTCGTCGAAGTGCATGACGAGAGAGAACTGGAGCGCGCCCTGGATGTCGGCGCGACCCTGATCGGGGTGAACAACCGCGATCTGCGCACCTTCGAGGTGTCCCTGGAGGTTTCGCTGCGCCTGGCGCCCCGCCTGCCCGCCGGCACAGTCGCCGTGGCCGAGAGCGGCATCCGTTCGGGGGATGACATCCGCAGGTTGATGGATGCCGGTTACCGGGCTTTCCTTGTAGGCGAGCACCTGATGCGCTCCGAGTCTCCCGGCAGGGCGCTCTCCGGGCTGATCGCCGCAGCGGGAGCGGCCAAGGGGATGGCGGCGTGAAGGTGAAGATCTGCGGGATCACCTGCGCGGAGGATGCGCTTGCGGCCGTCGCGGCCGGAGCGGACGCTCTGGGGTTCAATTTCTGCCCCGCGAGTCCTCGTTACCTGGATCCCCGCAATGCCCGGGATATCGTTCGCGGGCTGCCGCCGTTCGTGACCGCCGTGGGTGTCTTCGTCGATGTCGTCAGCCCTGAGGAAGTGCGGCGTATCGCGCGCCTTTCCGGCGTCTCGGTGCTGCAGCTGCACGGGGAAGAGTCTCCCGATTATTGCCGCCGGCTGCGGGGAAGTTACCCTTTGATCAAGGCTCTGCGGCTCGGCGGGAGGCTGAATCGCCAAACCCTCGGGGAATATCCGGTTCAGGCTTTTCTGCTCGACACGTACGACGAGACCCGGCGCGGCGGAACCGGCAAGACGTTCGACTGGAGCCTGGCCGGCAGCCTGGCCGACCTGCGCCCCATCATCCTCGCCGGCGGGCTCACGCCGGACAACGTCGCCGCCGCCGTCCGCGCCGTGCGGCCGTATGCGGTGGATGTGTGCAGCGGGGTGGAAGCTCGGCCGGGCAAGAAGGATCCCGAAAAGCTCGCCCGCTTCGTGGAAGAGGTGCGCCGTGCCTGCGGATCGTGAAAGCAACAAGGAAATGTGGCCGGACGATACGGGGCATTTCGGCCCCTTCGGCGGCCGTTTCGTTCCCGAGACCCTGATGGCTCCGCTCGAGGAGCTCGAGCGGGCCTTCAAGGAGGCGCGTGCGGATCCCTCCTTTGCGGCCGAATTGGATCGGCTGCTGCGCGACTATTCGGGAAGGCCGACCCCGCTGACGCGCGCCCGCAGGCTGGAAAGGCATCTGGGGCGCGGGCGCATCTACCTCAAGCGGGAAGATCTGAACCACACCGGGGCGCACAAGATCAACAACGCCTTGGGGCAGATCCTGCTGGCGCGCCGGATGGGGAAGACGCGGATCATTGCCGAGACCGGGGCCGGGCAGCACGGGGTGGCGACGGCGACCGCGAGCGCCCTGTTCGGTATGGAATGTGCGGTGTACATGGGCACCGAGGACATGCGCCGCCAGGCTCTGAACGTTTTTCGCATGCGCCTTCTGGGAGCCCGGGTCATTCCGGTCCATTCGGGCAGCCGTACGCTCAAGGATGCGATCAACGAGGCGATGCGCGACTGGGTGACCAATGTTGCCAGCACGCACTATCTCCTCGGATCGGTGCTGGGGGCGCACCCATACCCGTGGATCGTGAGGGAGTTCCAATCGGTCATCGGCAGGGAGGCACGGCGGCAGGCGCTCGAAGCGGAAGGCAGGCTTCCCGATCTCCTGCTGGCCTGCGTGGGCGGCGGCAGCAACGCGCTCGGACTGTTCTACGATTTCCTGCGAGACGAGTCGGTAAAAATGGTCGGCGTCGAGGCCGGCGGTCGCGGCCCTAACCTGGGCGATCACGCTGCGCGCTTCGCCGGGGGGCGCATCGGGGTGCTTCAGGGCACGCTCAGCTACATCCTCCAGGACGGCGACGGACAGATCGCACCCACGCATTCAGTTTCGGCGGGACTCGACTATCCTGCGGTCGGCCCTGAGCACGCGCAATTGCACGAATCCGGCCGTGTGCGCTACACGTCGGTAGGGGACGAGGAGGCCCTCGAAGCCTTTCAGTTGTTGAGCCGGCTGGAGGGGATCATTCCCGCCCTCGAAAGCGCCCACGCGCTGGCGGAGCTGCTGCGCATGGCGCCGGAGCTGGAGCCGGACACCTTCGTGATCGTCAACCTGTCCGGCCGGGGCGACAAGGACGTCCGGCACGTATCGGTTCTGCTCGGCCAGCCTCTCGATACCGATTGATCCGGCGTGGAATGCGATATGGCAAGCGCGATCGAAAGCACGTTCCGAAGATTGAGAGAGCAAAGGACCGGGGCGCTGATCCCCTTCATCACGGCGGGCGATCCGGATCTCGAGGTTACGATCAGGCTCGTGCCCGAAATGGCGCGCGCGGGCGCCGACATCGTGGAGTTGGGGATCCCGTTTTCCGACCCGCTCGCCGACGGTCCGACCATCCAGCGTTCATCGGAACGAGCGTTGCGGCGCGGCTACCGCATGGCGGACTTCCTCGAGGCGGTGCGCGCGATCCGCGCCCGCACGGACGTGCCCCTCGTGCTGTTCAGCTACTACAACCCGCTCTACCAGTACGGCCTCGAGAGGCTCGCCCGCGACGCGCGCGCGGCGGGCATCGACGGCATTCTGGCGACCGACATGACGCCGGAGGAATCCGCGGATTACCGTTCGGTGCTGGCCGATTCGGGACTCGATCCGATCTTCCTCGTGGCACCGACGAGCACCGACGAGCGCATAGCGAAGATCGCGTCCTGCAGCCGCGGCTTCGTCTATCTGGTTTCGCGCACCGGTGTGACGGGCGCGCGCGAGGCGCTCCCGGAAACGATCGCGCCGACATTGCGCCGGGTTCGCGCCCATACGGACCTGCCGGTGGCCGTGGGTTTCGGTATTTCCCGGCCGGAGCATGTGCAGGCGGTATGGGCGGCGGCGGAAGGAGCCGTGGTGGGAAGCGCGATCGTCGCTTTGATGGAGCAGTGCACCGATGCGGAGGAGATCCTTGCCCGAGTCCCGGAATTCTGCCGGCATCTGGCGGGACGGGGTTAGATGGGACTCGCCGGACGTGAACGCGTCCCGGGTCTGTCGGCCCTGCGGGTTCGGCACCGCGATGCGTCCCCGCCGGGGTCGTAGGGTAGGTCCGGCACGCCGTGCCGGACGCCGGCTTGTCGGTCAAAGGCTTCGGTCCCGCGCGGCGCGCGGGACCAACTCGGCGCGGGACGTATGCGTCCCGGAGGGACGGAAGCTGGTAGCTCCAGGTGAGCGGAAGCGAACCTGGAGAAAAGGGAGCGGCATGCGACAAGCCCTGAAGGGCCGGCAGAAGGATATATCAGAGACTCCGGTCTGTCGGCCCTCCGGGGCTGGGCCGATCGATACGCTCCTTTCCGGGGGTTCGCCTTCGGCTCACCCCCGGCTACCGGCTCAGGGCCCCTGCCGGGGCCGTAGGGTAGGTCCGGCACGCCGTGCCGGACCGTGAGCCTATTGCTTCGGGCCACCGGTTCCGCGCGGCGCGGCAGGCGGGATCCGCGCGCCGTCCCGCGCACCTTATGCGAAAGCCTATGGAGGGCAAGCGAATGAGCAAAACGCACACCGCTCCGGCGGGCGTAAGCCGCCGGGACCTGCTGGCACTGTCGCCTTTCTTCCTGTTGGGGATTCGTGCCGCCGGAGCGCAAGTCGTACCCCCTCAGGCGCCGAAGGGCTCCGATCTCAAGGAGGAGCTCACGGCGGCCGAAACCGAGATTGTTCGCAATTCCGCCATGGCGCGGGACCTTGAGAACTTCTTCGGCAAAGGCTATTCGTGCGCCGAGTCAGGTTTGATGGTCGGCCTGAGATATCTGAAGAAACCCGAAGAGCTCGTATGGTTCGCATGCGGATTCGGCGGGGGCTTGTACCAGCAGGATCTGTGCGGTTTTTTGACGGCAGGCGCCATGGTGCTCGGGGTGCATGCCGGGATCCTTGCGCTCGAGCGCGCGGCTGCGCGCCGCGCATGCGTCGCACGCGTTCGGGAATACTGGCAGTGGTGGACTTCCGAGGCTCCCATCCATTGCAGGGAGATTCGCGAAGGCCGCCAGGATCTGAAAGTCTGCAACCGTCTGGGCCGACTCGCCTGCGCCAGGCTCGAAAGCCTGATAGCGCAAGCGGCCGATTGAACGCCCGGCGCTCCCTTCCCGGATCATTCGATCTCCTCCGGCTGTGCCTTCCGGTTGCGACCGGCTGATGGCACGCCCCCCCCTCGAGCCTCTCCGGAAATTCGATTGTTTGCGGGAGGCGGCGGATCTATACTCCACGCAACACCTCGGCCGGCGCGGGAGGGCGCGATGATCTCCGAGGGATTCTCTCACTTCCGGATCC
>Ga0272448_1002305_pt1 | contig 24132 bp, 20 predicted proteins | sample YNPCB0191_FD_202220 | JGI IMG/M metagenome (GOLD analysis project Ga0272448, IMG submission 202220) | Hot spring sediment microbial communities from Yellowstone National Park, WY, United States - YNP-CB-019-1 | ecosystem: Environmental > Aquatic > Thermal springs > Hot (42-90C) > Sediment... | reverse complement strand
GTCAGACTACGCTCTCTCCACTAACATTCTCCACCCTAACCACGAACATCTCACCTACACCATAAAACATACAAACAACACCACGAAGAAGACACAAAAACAGAGCTAGGATCAGAGACCCTCCACAGACCCTTCAGCAAGGCTTAAAACCCGCCACAGAGAACCAAAAATCAAAAAAACAACGAAAAACTAGACAGCACTTTCGGAACTACTGAGTTTACCGAAAAATTTATATTAATAATAAACTTGGAAACCGAATCCCTTTTATTCTCCTTCTTTACCTATTATAGGCTAGGAGTTTTATATAAATCTCCCAAAAATAAAGGTAATGATCTTAAATTGGATTTCATCAAAAATGAGGAATCTGAAAAATTGAAAAAAGATAAAATTAAAGAGGTGTATGTTAATTGTCTTTTCAACCTTTCACGGTTAAGTATGTTATCCGTGCCAAATTCCAAGTGGAAGGGGTTGTTGAAAAACCCGACGTAATAGGAGCAGTTTTTGGACAGACAGAAGGACTGTTCGGAACCGAACTTGACTTAAGAGAACTGCAAAAATCAGGAAGAATAGGAAGAATCGAAATAGACCTTAAATCGGAAAAAGACAAAACAGATGGATCAATCATTATTCCCACAAGTCTAGACAGAGTTTCAACAGCCATTATTGCAGCAAGCGTTGAAAGCATAGACAGAATAGGACCTTGTCAAGCAAAGGTTGACTTAGTAAGAATTGAAGATGTAAGGGAAATAAAGAGGAAAGCAATCATCGAAAGAGCTAAAGAAATTCTTCACAACTGGAACCTTGAAAAAAGACCAGAAACTGAAGAAATATTTCGAGAAGTCTCCGAAATCCTGAAAGCAACAAAAGTTGAGGCATACGGCCCAGAAAAACTTTCTGCTGGACCAGACATTGTCTCTTCTAAGGAAATTATTATTGTTGAGGGAAGGGCGGATATAATTAATTTACTAAAAATGGGCATTCAAAACACGATTGCACTTGAAGGAGTAAAAGTTCCGGAGACAATAATAAAGCTAACTAAGGAGAAAGAAGCTACGGCGTTCTTGGATGGCGACCATGGCGGTGACCTCATCTTGAAGGAGCTATTACAAGTTGCTAATATAAAATATGTTGCAAGGGCACCAGCAGGCAAGGAAGTTGAAGACCTTACAGCAAAGGAAGTTGAAGTTGCACTCAAAAATAAGATTCCAATAGAAGAAATTAAAGGAAAAAAGAAGAAACGAAAAAGAGTCCTTGTTTCCAAAGAAATTATAGAAGCTGCAAATGAACTCAAAGGAACACTCGAGGCAATTCTTCTTGATGATAAAATGAACAAAATCGGGCGCATTCCGGTAAGTGAACTTGCTGAAAAACTTCGTGAAGTTGAAGGTGTAAACACTGTTGTTTTTGATGGCGTGACAACGCAAAGACTAATAGACATTGCAAGCGAAAAAAACATAAGATATCTTGTTGCTGCAAGAGTTTCCGACGTAGTGAAGCAGCCTTTAAACGTAAACCTCCTTACATTCAATGAGGTATTAGAGTAGTCTTATCTAGCTCAAAAAATCTGTAAGCGTCTTAAGTTTTTTAGGTAACTCAACTTCTAATAGTTTTTGTTCATCTACGCCGAATAACGAGAGAATTCTTAAGGCAGACGGAATAACTTGGTTAGAAATGTAGTACTCTTTGTCCACTTCATTATAAGAAGCGAAAACATAAGGTTTAGCTCTTTCGTATAATTTCCCGGTTCCTTGAGTGATGACATAGCCAATTTTATCTCCGACCGTTAAATCCCATCCTAATTTGGTTAACATTTTTGCTGCATGCACATGAGGTGCATTTACTTCGTATTGCTCAGCGGATTTCGTTAGAGTCTTCCAAATAACTAAATCTGCAAATGGAATTTTTTGTTCGCGAATTCTATTGATGTGCTCTTTAACGAATTTCATAGCACCTTCAACAGAACGGTCTTTGAGAACCATTTCCAAAACTTTTTCCTGAATGTCCTTAGCTACTTTCGCCCAATCTCCCCTCACGACTTCTAATCCAACCGTGTCCAGTGTGCCATCAGGAAGTAGACCACAATAACGTTTCTTGGCCTCGGTAAATAGAACTCTCTGGTAGAGTTTATCCGGCTTTAATTCAAGCCCAAGTTTTTCCTTTATTGCTTTACATAATTTCTCGATTTTTTCAGGATGGTATTTAATGAAGATGCTATCTGTGTCGCCATATATGATTTCTAAGCGAAATTCCTTTGCCATCTCAATACTTGACAATATCGTATCGCGTCCCCATGCTGCTACTGCTTCAGCAACTGGTTTCTTGAACCATCTTGCGCCTAACCAACCAGTATACCCATAAACAGCATTAGTTATCACTTTCACAGCCCTTTGCCTAGCGTCTAGGAGACCGTATTCGTCACTTTTTGTGTCAAGAAGAAGCATTTTCTTTCTAATTTCTTCCCTGGCTATAAGAAGCCTTGAGAGAATTTTTTTATAGAATCCAGGAGGTTCTTTTCTGAATTTATGCCCTACCTCTGGAGCCACATTAACACCTGAAGGTGGATCCGGTTCTGACGGAGGAATGTAGGTATCAGGAGAAATGTTTTTCTCTATCATAATGTTGGGATACATTGATTTAAAATCAAGAACCGCAATGTTTTCGTGTATTCCAGGTTTAGGTGAAAGAACGATTCCTCCCACATATGGAACGTAGGGTCTGTCAATCCTTTCTGGAATTAGCTCGCCAACTTTGTAAGCTTCTCGTATCATATACCATTCGGTTCTAAAACCTACTGCAGCTTTGATAATATGGTCTAGGGGCAAACCAACAAGTTTTGAAAGCTCCACAGCATATTTGAGCATCTTTCCCAAAATTTCAGAAATGCATTCAGCTCTTTCCATCGCGAATTCAACAAGTTCCGCACGTTTAGATTCGTTATCCCAATAAAAGGCATATTCTGTTTCATCTAGGTAAATTCGTTGTTTACCTTTATCTATTTTTAAATAGTTTGCTAGGTTTTCCAAGGTTTTAACCTTAACTTCAGGTAATTCCTCTGCGAAGTCTAAAATGTCCAAATTAGCTCTTCCAGTTATTGATATATGACCATATACGCTCATGTGAGGCAACGTGTTCGATCTGTCTACAAATAGGTTAAAATTATGCTTCTCCGCTCTCTCCCTAAGGTATTGCCACTGTAGCCTGTTTGTTTCAAACCCTACAAGGATATCTGGATCAACTTTCTTTACGTATTTAATGAAATCTTTAATTAATGATGCGTCATCATGATTTTTTGCCACAAATTCCCTTTTTTCTCCAGTATTGGAAACTATTGCAATTATTAAAACAGGGTCTCGGTCGGATTTTGGGCTACCTTTTGATGTGTAGAAAATTGTATAGAAACTGAGGATTCTTAGTGGTGGCAGACTTTCTTTTTCAATTCTTTTTGGGACAGATCGCGCGATTAGAACGTGGTCTACTTGGATTCCTAAATCATTTTTTATCTCATTAACTTCTATTTCGTACCATCCGCATGGTGAAACGTCATTGTCAATAATGTATCTCATTGAGTAGCGTATATCATCTTCTAAACATTTTTCTACACCATCAACTCTCGAAAGAGATTTAGCGACTTCCGGGATAGAGTCTGGATTTTGGCATAAAACCTTTATAGCGTATACTGGCTGCCCAAAAAATCTACGTATAGTAAGCTCTAGATTGACGATATGCGGGATTTCAGCTTGTTTTTGTCGAACTATTTCGAGAACCATGTTTGGATTCTCTAACGAATTCAAAATGAGAAAAAAGTATGGTGTAAAATTCCTGTCAATTATCAAAATGCGTTTTCCTTTATTATCTATGCCCCACATCCAAATTTCTGGCTTGTTTTCCTTTACTTCATAATTTATGTCCAATAACCAAAACAGACATTTTATGGATACTATATTATCTAGTTTGTCCATCAATGCCAAGACCAATAGAAGATAAAGTCAAAACATCAAGATAAGTTTTAATTAAAAATGTAAGAAATAGTATGGCAGCCTAAGATAAACCGCTTCTAATATAGAAAATCATATATTATAAATTTGATATGACAAATTTGATCCATAATGAGGATAAATAAAGCATATTTCGACGACCCCATCATTGCAGCATACATACATATTTCTCGAAGAACGGCATTTGACGAGGAGATTAACAATATTTTAACCGCATTAAAAGAAGCAAAAGCTACTAGCGTCTGGACTTTTATTCCAAGGTCAGAAAACGAGAAATTGGAATTTTTCATGAATCGTGCTTACAACATGGGTTTAAAGGTTGTTCCAGTTCTTCAACCAGAAGTGTCTATTGAAGAACATCCAGAAGTAAGGATAATTTGTGCTGATGGCTCCACATCAGATGATCCTCGTTACTTCAATATAGGATGTTTTAATCATCCGCTTCTATTAGAAAAAGCTAAAGAACTGATTAAAAATTTCCTAGAAAAGTTCAAGGATCATCCAGCACTCTATAAGATAGGCGGATTGCCACTTCTCAGTTTTGTTCACGAAGCATACTATAGAACTGACATTCCAGAATTTGGCGGAGGACCCTTAAAACCATGCTGTTACTGCGAACATTGTGTAGAAGACTTCAGAAAAACAATGAAGGCAAAATATAAAACCATCATAAACTTTAACTTAAAACATGGAACCTCTTTCAGGAATTGGGATTCGTTAGAGCCGCCCAAAGAGCCAAGTAACCCGTCACTTTGGAAAGAATGGTTTGACTACCATGCTGAAATTATTCCAAAATTTTTAGCAGAAATGATCAGCTATGCCAAAAGTATTTCGCCCATAAATTCAACGCATGAATTGAACGATTTTTACCCGTGTTCGTATCAGACAGTCTATTCAGGTAACGACATTTACCGTATGGCTCGCGTAATCGACGTGGGTCATGAAGATATGTATCCATTGGAGTTTGACCATCGATACGTTATTTACGTTTATGAATACATCAAAGACCTAGTTAGAGCTGCCATGGGATTTGATAGGTTATACACGGCTAATGGTCAAAGCTTCAATTCGTGGCTAGGATATAAAGTTCCCGTTGCAGGAATGTTTGAGCAAATATATTCTTGTCTGGCTCACGGCTCGCTAGGTATAGTTTGGTGGGTTGATTGGCGAAACCTAAAACTTTGGGCGCAAACAAAGCAAGCTAATGAAGAATTCAGCAGTCTCGTAAGTGCACTTAAAGGTTTTGAGCTATCAAAGGCTGAGGTTGCATTAATCTATCCTTGGACGACCATGGAGCTAAAAACGGATGACGAATTCAGCTCAGATAATCTTCTTTTTTACATGGCACTTGTGAGAAGTGGAATTCCAGTTGACATTATTTCAGAACAACAAATAGTAGATGGTGTTTTTGAAAAACGAGGTTACAAGGTTCTATGTGCAATTGGTTGTCCAGTGCTTCCGCCAGAAACTGTAGAGAAAATTAAAGGATTTGTTGAGAAAGGAGGAACTTTGATTCAGGACTATGAGGGGCAATCTATTGGCAACTTTGTATCAGTATATCCAGAGCTTGTCGCTGACCCATTTGCTAAGCATACTGTTTACACAATTAAAACTAGGCTATCTTCGATCAATAGACTTAATGGCAAAATAATTCCGGTAGGCAACATGTGCGAAAAATTGAGCTCACACGTGGAATCAAAGGTTATTGCCAGATTTGAAAACGGTGAACCAGCAGTCATTGTTGTAAATAATGGGAAGGGTATGATTGTTAAATCAGCAAGCATGCTTGGGTGGGATTATTCAAATTATCCTGGGCACTATGATTTCGCATTAATGTTCCCATCTAAAATTAGGAGAGACGAAACAGTAAGAGAATTGGTTTTTGAGATACTTAAGAAAGCCAAAGTTAAACCTCCGGTGGTATCAAGTAATCCAGATGTTGAGGTTGCAGTCTGGAAAGGAAAAGAAAGCGACATAGTTTTAGCTATTAACCATCTGAATCAGCCTGCTGAGTCAAAAATTACATTAAGCCTTAAGGACAAGGGTAACAATGCCTATTCTGTGCAGGAGTATTTTTCTAAAAAGTCAATAAAACCGATGCAAGGCAAACAAAATCTTTCTTTTGAGGTGAAACTCACCAATTTCCAAGGCAAAGCATATCTTATCAAAAAACAATAAATGTTCATAATAAAGGCTGTTTAAATGTTAATTCAGAAAGCTTATTATATATTATACATTTTTTTATTTTTTAAGGGTTTAGAAAATGAAAACAGAAACGAAATGTTCCGTTGCTTTGATTCTCTTTCTAGGTCTAGCTGGTCTTAATGTGGGGCAAACAACCTCGCAAGGAACCCTCGGCATTTTTGGAAGAGTTGTTGACGCTAAAACTGGGTTGCCAATTTCAGGTGTCAAAGTAGTTTTTTGGGACGCAGAAACACTTGAGCCGCCAACTTTAGGTAACGGTTTATTCATCACGGATGTGAACGGAGAATATTCTGTTTCTGAAAATTTCTTAAAGATTAAAAAGAATTATTACATTTATGCTTATGAGGGTGATTTTTCTACAAAAAATGTTAAGTATGTTCCTTCTAACAGGAAAACAGTAAGTCTAGACACGTTTGGGCTTCAAAACGTTTCTTTTTCACTTTATCCAGGCGCATTGATTCAATGGGAAGGTACATCTTATCTCGTTCAGGCTTCAAGTCCTGAGGATCGTGCAACTCAAATCACTGTTTTGTCTAATACTGAAATAGAGTCTTCTACAATGACCAAATTTGGAGACGTTGCTGACATTTATTACATTGGTTTAGACTCCAATACAGCCATTGTGCCGGCAGATGTTCCTGTTGTTCTCGAGGCAAAAATATATTATTACTCCAACGATCCAACCCGCATAATTCCGATTGACAGCGATATTTTCAGGATTTATAACGGCTCGCTGCCTTTTCTTTTGCATCAAGGTGATGTGGCTTCTTTCAAAATTGCCAAATATAGTCTTAGAAGAGGCATAGAATATGCTCAAAGAAGATATGTGGATATTTCGTCTCAGTTGAACATTGCATTAAGTATTGGCTTTGACGTTTTTGATGAAAGAGAAATGGTTGAACAGGCGCACGAGATTATTATTGGAAACAGTACAAACTTGTCAACTGCCCAGACGGACGCTGAATTTCTAAACGTGTGGAAAAACATACGATATGCCTTGTCAACGTTTGACGAGGTTGCAGCTGGGCTACAACTTAAACGGTTAATAAGTGAAACAAACGCTGTTTACATATCTGCTATTATGGCAACATTCAGTGCTGTGCTTGCTTTCTTTTTGTTTGAAGAAAACTGGAAGAAATTTTATTCAAACATCGTAATTTATGCTGCTTTCTTAGTTGCTTTATATTTCATTTATCCAGGCGCACACATAATTGTTAACGAAAATTTCGGTCTTTTCATGCAATCAGTTATTATATCATATGCTGTAGTAACAGCGATTGTTTTCGGTATTCCACGCATCTGGAAAGAAAGAGTGATTGAAGGCGAAGTGTCTTGGAGAAGCGCAATAACAGTAATTTTCTCTATGGGAAAACGTGAAATAAGACGCAGAAGAACCCGCGGATTCTTCACCTTATTGTCAATAATCATTCTTGTTCTGGCTTTCGTCTCCCTCACTTCCTTCGGTTCAGCATATGGAAGGGTGTCTGACAGGCTATCTAGAACCGCGCCTGCAGATGGGATTATGGTGAAAAGAATGATGAATGCTACTTCCCTCTTATTCCGCCCACTAGGGTTTAATGATTCAAAACTGGTTTCTCAATGGGAAAGCATAAGCGACATTGCTGAAAGATTCAAGAATGTTGCCTACTCTGAACCAGTAGTCAGATTGGTTAACCCAAGAACCGGGGAAAATTGGGTCATCTATGGAGTAATGGGCATTACACCTTCAACTGAGAGTGCGTATACGGGATTAAATCAGATTATAGAATCTGGGAGCTATCTCAACGACAACTCTTTAAATGAGGTTTTATTAACAGTAAATGTTGCCACTAGGTTAGGTGCAACACCAGGACAAACGTTAACTCTCGAAGTTTTAGGTACAGGTGTTTCGAGACAGGTTACAGTTGTTGGGTTAATTAGTGATAGTGGATACTTGAACCTAATAGACATGGATGGAAATCCTTTTGGTCCAATCCGAATTTCTGAAGGGCAAGTAAGAAGATGTAATGAGACTGAAATAGTCATCATGAACGCGTTGACTGCTAAAAACATTCAAAGAGAGCTTGATGTTGAATATGGGTCTGGTGCAAAACAGTTTGTTGTCCTTTCCGATTTCGTGTTTCAACCATCCAGTGGAACAAACATGGATCAGTTGATAAGAAATCTCATCTACTGGCTTAACTACGACGTTTTGGTTGCTTCAAACGGAGTCATAACATACCACCATATTGGCTCCTATTTCGAATTGAAGGGCTATGTAGAACTTCTTATTCCATTAATCATGGTAGGATTAAATGTCGGCATGGTTATGATGAACGCTGTTTACGAAAGAAGAAAGGAAATCAGGACACTCTCGATGCTTGGACTTAATCCCACTCACATCGGACTGATTTTTGTCGCTGAAGCCGTCATACTCGGCATGGTAGGAGGTAGTCTAGGATACCTTACTGGATTAGGATTCTCAAGAACAATGGTGCTCTTTGGAGCAGAACTTAACGTCAAAGAGAAACTTGAATGGTGGTGGAGCGCAGCAGGCTTTGCGCTTGCAATGACAGCATCAGTCGTATCATCAATCAGGCCCGCTGCATTGGCAGTGAGCACCTACACGCCGTCAATGGTGAAAAAAGTCAAAAGAACAGAAAAAGAAGCTGAAGTTCGTAAAGAAGAAATTTTTAAAGTATATCAGGAAAGACAACTGAGCATGCCCATAAAGATCCTTACAAGCGAAAAAGAATTCTTCATCAGCTTCTTCCTAGATAGACTTCATGAGCTTAAGTCAGGATTTATAGAACGCATAGAAAATATTGTGCAAACTCCAGAAAAAGAAGACGTTAAAGGAGTACTTGTATTAACAATAGACTTTAACTACGTGTTTGGGGCTACTGGAAGTGAACGAGCTACAAAAAATAGCCTAATTATGGCGAAAAATCCAAATGAAGACTACTATAGAGTAAGATTGGTGTCCAAGCCTAGTGTTCCAGGATTACCTGAAAGTGCAATTGAAAGAACGATTAATTTTGTTCACGAAACTTGTTTGACATGGGCAAAAGACAAAGATATATACCTTGGAACTGTTTAACATTGTGTCTTCAAACAATAATTCACAGCTGGTCCAGTAATCTAATCACTTCAATCATAGCTCGACCAGTGTGATAAGCTGCTTTCCAAATGTAGGCTTTACCACCAGTTGGTTTTCCATTAGGCAATACAGTGTCAAACCATTCGCCATTTTCCCAGTCAACCTGGTGCTTTTCAGTCCAATCAAGAATGTTTTCGAAATGTTTGAGAAAAATTGGATCCTTTAACAACGTATACATGTAAACCGTGGCTACTAAAGCCTCTGCCTGCACCCACCAAATCTTTCCCAATTGATCAGCTGGTTCATTGAATAATCCACTATCGTAAAGTCCACCATTCTTTTCGTCAAGTCCAAACTTCATGCAATAATCATAAACATCTCGGAAAAAGTTCATGAAAATACCTACTGGAACTTCCGCAGCCTTGCAAGCTTCTATGATCAACCATATGGCTTCAATGTTGTGTCCATACGAAATCCGGTCTTGTCTAGGATCATGAATTGGAGTCCAATCGCGGTTATGAAGATCGGTACATGCACCAACCTTCATTCGAACCACTGTGTTAGTTAGAATAAAGATGAGCTCGGTTAACCTTTTTTTGACCAAAGGATCTTTTGTAACGTTATAAAAAACAGTGAATGCCTCTAGAAGATGCAGGTGAGTATTCATAGTCTTGAAACTTTTGCTTGGAGCCAGCGAAGTTGACATGTCAAATTTTAGCTCAGACCAGTCTTGATTGAAAAGCTCTTTGTATCCTCCGTACAGTTCATCGTGTGCATATTTCTCCATAACATTGAATAGTTTCCACGCATAATCTAACGCTTCGGAGTCTTTACTTGCGATTGCATATTCAGAAAGAGCATAAAGCCCATAAGATTGCCCATATAAATGTTTGTAAGGTCTTTGAACCTTGCCATACTGGTCGATCTCCCAATAGAAGCCAAGATTTTTCTCGTCCCACATCTTGTCATGCAAAAACTTGTACCCATGTTCTGCAGCTTTCAAAGCGTCCTTTCCACCCCAGCCAGTTTCATAAAGCCTTGAGAAGTACCAGACCATTCTTGCTTGAGAGACAATCATTTTTGGACCATCTCCTAATGGTTTTCCGTAAACATCGTGGTTCAAATTGTAGCCGCCATTCTTCACGTCCAACGTTGCAGGATACCAAAATGGCATTATGTTCTTGGTAAGAATTTTTTCTATCCGACTTCTTGATGCCCTTATCCATGACTCAAGATTTGTATCAGCCAATTCTGTTAACCTCAAAACCTAAATGCGCCTTTTTAGTAAATAAAAGAATTCTCCAATTATCAGACAACAAACAAATTTAGATAATACGTCTTTTTGATGAAATATTTTTGCCATGTCTTTAGCAACATAGTCTAGCCAATATCTTTCAAGCGTGTTAGGAAGAGGTCTACCGAATTTATCCCAACCCATACCTGAATAGTAAGCATTAAGCATCATGTCCCAGTTTTCTTGTAAACTTTTTCCTTTGGCTGAACCGGAATCTGGAGGTGATCCATATCTCGTCGATGGCTTGTCAAGGTCTCTTCCTACTAAACCGTGTTTAACGTTGAATGCTCTAAGAAGGTGAACAATCCTTCGACCAACCGTAATCCCCTCCTCATAGTTGAAATCCCAGCCTGTGACCGCAGCTACCGCTTGAGACAAGAGCTCCACGTTTGTTCTCGAGTTGAATCGGCACACAACAAGCGAATCTTCAAACATCATTCCACCTTTATCGTGGAGGTTAGCGTTAACAAGGTCTCTCCAGTCTGGGGTTGAACCTATAGGTATTGGTGCGCCCCAAGTTTCTAGAGTGCCCGTGTTTGAAACAACGGTGTCAAACATTTCCGTCCATCAGTTTCTGTGGTCATGCCCCTAGGTGTGTTACCCTTCATTGTGTGTATTGCAAAATTAACTGCCTCGCCTCCTATTTTTCTTGCAGCTCGCATAGCACCCTCGCTCAGAATCTTACCTATTCCTTGTTTTCTTGCGATTAAGCGGAGGAGAAGTCTTACAGCTTCAGCGTTTCCCCATTTAAGTTCAAGTTGGTTTACCTGTTTTTTCGTAAGTATTCCTTTTTCATAGCATTCTATGGCGAATCCAACTACCCATCCTGCTTCGTTTGTTTCCAGTCCTAACATGTCTACTTCTTTGCTAAGCATCATTGATGCGGTGACATCGTCCACTCCGATTGCAGAGGACCAAGCTGTAAGCTGCTCATATTCAGGTTCCTCCAAAACTTCACTAGCGTATGGTCCTTCAGTAATTTTCATAATGTCACAGTGGTGGATTTGGCAAGCCCAACACGAGTTCCGTTTCATAGAGTATTTTTCTCTAATGTATTGAGCTTCATATTTTTTCATCTTATCTTTACTAATCTTCCATGTGCTGGTGGTATAATTTTTTACAGGAAGCATGTTTGTCACAGCATTCGAATGAATACCAAAAAGGGTTCCATAATCGTAGAGGTTTCTATACTGCTCATTAACATTCTCAATTAACTTTTTCGCAATTTTTCTAACCTTGTCGGGATCCTTAATTGGAATTTCCTTTCGGCCTTTCACAATCGCAATGGCTTAGATTTTTTGCGCCCATTACAGCTCCAAGCCCATTATGAGAGGCTGAATACCCATGATCGAAAAATATGCCTGCAAACTTGACAAGGTTTTCTTCAGCTGGACCAATTGAGGCGATTGACATGTCTCGTTCTTTATAACCATGGTAATGTTTTATGAGGTTAGGAGTTTTGTACGTGTCCATATCTCTGAGCCATTCAGCATCCAACAAGTCTTCTGACTCTGAGTCTAAATAGAGATACTTCAAGCCATCATCTTTGCCATAAATTACTATGCCATTTAAACTACAAAGTCTAAGATAAGCCCCGAAAAAACCGTTTGCCTGGCTACATCCAGCTCCGTCTGTAAGTGGACCTTTCGAAACAACTGAAACTGAACCTGACCCTCCAATGGCAGTAGCATTCAAAGGGCCAGATGCAATAATAAGCCGGTTTTCTGGATCTGACCATTTAGCTCCAGCGGGAACTTCGTCGTAAAGTATTTTTGCCCCGAAACCAGTGCCTCCAAGATACATTCTGAGAGTCTTCTCAGGAAGAATACACCTTTCCAGTTTCTCTTTATCCAGATCTACTCTTAATATACTTCCTTCATATCCAGTCATGTCTAAAGCACAAATGTTGGTTTACAACATTAAATAACTATCGACGGGTGAGGAGCTGAAAATGAAGGTTAAGCGAGAAAGCGGCAAAATTTTGGTTTATTGGCGAAGAAACTGCATCGAAGATGTTGAGAAAGCTAAAGAGTTTTACAGCAATCTTACAAGACAAGGATGGTTCGCTTTCTATGTATTTGAGAAAGAAATAGACAAAAAAGAGTCTTTGAATTCAAGCTGGAATATGAAAGATTGAGATTCATCCTACTTTCTGAAGGTGGCTATTTTTTTAAAAAAGTTAGCTAAACCTTATATGAGTAAACAAAAGGATATCCTTCAGAATGTATTGAATATGCATTTCTAGAAAGGCGTAGTTATATGATTATTGCAGTAATAGGTGCAGGAGTTATTGGAAGCGCTGTGGCTAAAGCTCTGGCTACAAGTAGCGGCAAAGATCGAATAATAGCATCCGATATACGCGTTGAGCAACTCTTCAATCTAGAAAAAGAAGGTGTTAAAACAACCATGAACAACATAGAAGCAGCTGCAGCCGCAGATGTAATAATCTTATGCGTAAAACCGTTGGATGTAAAAACCGTCCTTTCACAGATTCAAAATGAAATCAAAGGAAAACTTGTAATCTCAATGGCAGCCGCTATAAATCTTGAGTTACTGAAGAAGTGCGCTCCATATGCAAAGTTTGTTAGAGCTATGCCAAATTTGGGAATTATTGTACGAGAATCCTTTACAGCATATTGCTCAGAACATGGATTTTCCAGCAAAGACAAGGAAATTGTAGAAAGAATTCTTAGGTCGTTTGGCACAGTTGCGGTTGTTGAGGAGAATAAAATGAATGCTGTGACAGCTCTTAGTGGCTGTGCACCAGGCTACTTATCATCGCTCATGGAACTAATAGTTCAGGGAGGAACTGAAATTGGGCTGCCAACCGAATTTTCGTTGACTGCCTTAGCTCAATCCATGATTGGAACTGGTAAGGTTATTCTTGAAACAAAAAAGTTTCCAGCAGACGTAATGAAAATGGTTGCAACACCAGGCGGTGTAACAGAGGAGGAACTTAGTGAACTTGCGAAATACCCTTTCCAACAGGCTTTCAAGTCAATTCTACAAATAGGCGTTGAAAAATCAAGGGAAATAACCAGAAAATTATTGGACGAATGCTAATAGGGAATCATTTATTAATTGGAGCCTTATCAGTTTTCATCAAATCTCTAAGTCTTTCAACTCCCTGAATCTGTCTGATGTATTCAGCTACACTTTTGGGAAGAAGAGATTGCCAGTTCCTGTCCCTAATCATTCTTTCTCGAATTTCAGTTGATGAACACTCATCTCTCTTGAAATATGGTATTGACTCAACATTAAAGTTCGCCTCAATGAAGAGTCTTCTCGTCAAAGGTTCATTTGAGTAGACAATGTCAAATTTTGGAACCAATGAACAAACGTGAGAAACCCAAATGCCATGAATGTCAAGGTCTGTGACTGGGATGATGTAATACTTAGCTGGGTCAACTTGCGCCTCATTAAGCGCAAGCTTAATCATGGTTACTCTTTCTCCAGCTGTAAAAGGATTGTTGAGAACGTGGCTTTGTAGTGCGCTTCCAACCATGATTATGATTTCTTCAGAATCTTTTAGAATTTGTTGAACAGCCCAAAGGTGACCAAGGTGAAAAGGCTGAAAACGGCCTGGGTACAATGCTCTGTAAAATTTTTTCTTTGCATCAGAAATGTTGCTCATTCGATCCACCACCAATAAATAATGTTTAGTTGCCAATGAATGTTATGCCAGAGATTTATTTCTTTTGTCAAAAATAGGTGTGAACAAAATCGCGTATTCGAAGTGGCTACTCATGCATACAGAAAGCCCAAAACTTTTTGTTCTTACAGAAAGACAATTTGTTCCATAATAGTTATATACGCGCCTTCTTTGTTAATGAGCTTGATAAAAAGAAATTACGCTATAGAAAGGCAAACAAAAGTCCGTATATGAACAAAAACACGGCTCAAGTAAAGGAGTGAACAAAAATGGCTGCTTTGGAAATAAGGTCTCGGATGCTTGTTAAAGACGTTATGACCAGTCATGTTGTAACCGTCACCTCGGATGAACCAGTAAGCAAAGTGGCACAACTCTTAGCTAAATATGAAATTGGATGCGTAATTGTCAGTACGGCTGATGACAAGCCTATTGGTATAATTACAGAAACCGACATAGTCAAAAGAGTAGTGGCGAAGGATATTAAACCAAGCAAAATAAAGGCTAAGGAAATCATGAGTGCGCCTGTTATCACGATAAATGCTGATCAAACAATAAACGAAGCAGCCCGAAGAATGAGCCAAAACAACATTAGAAGACTCGCTGTAATGCACAAGGGTAGTCTTGCAGGAATAATCTCAAGTAAAGACATCCTTGCAGTAACACCGGAGCTTATCGAAATAATTCAAGAACAGGCACGCATAGAAAACCAGAACATGACTGAGGAACAGGAAATGCCACCTCAAGCTGGATACTGCGATAACTGTGAAGAATGGTCTGACAGTCTAAAAGAGTTTGAAGGAAGATTCCTGTGCGAAGATTGTCGAGTAGAAATGGCTGAATCTGAATACTGACAAGATTTTTTGCTCTTCGATTCTTCTGGTTCTCGTTGGATTTATTTATTAAAATGCAGTAATTTATTCTGAGCTGAAGCCAGTTGACAGTTGACCTAGTGTTAAAGAACGCTAAAGTTTTTCTTGGTAAAAGGATTGAAAGAGTAGGCATCGCAATCGAGTCGGGCTGCATTGTAAAAATAGCAAAGGACGCAAACTTACCCGTCGCATCTAACGAAATTGATGTTCATGGATCCCTTGTTCTTCCGGGACTTATTGACGTTCACGTTCATTTAAGAGACCAAGAATTATCATACAAAGAAGACTTTGTTTCTGGGACATCTGCAGCTGCAAATGGCGGTGTAACTACCGTTCTTGACATGCCGAACAATGTGCCAGTAACGATGGACATGCCATCTCTCCGTGAACGCATGGCTGTAGCATCAAAAAAACTAATAGTTAACGCCGGTTTTTTTTCAGCATTTCCGTCCGACGTAAATGAGATTCCGAACATAGTTAAAGAAGGAGCGAAAGGTTTTAAATTATATTTGTCGGAGGAAATAGGGGGAATAGATCCGAGCGACGACGAATTAATAACCAAGGCGCTTGTTGAAACTCAGAAGTTGAGTATTCCTGTATGTGTTCATGCTGAGGATAAACAGCTTCTAGAAACTATTTACGAAGAAAAAAAGAAGAACAAAGACTCCACAATTGACGCTTTCCTTCATGTGCACTCTGAGGATGCTGAAGTTAAGGCAATAGAAAGAATCTTGAACCTTGCTCAAAAAAGCAAGGCTAAAGTTCACATTTGTCATGTTAGCACATCGAAAGGCGTCCAGTTAATCGAAATGGCTAAAAAAACAGAGTTAAATGTAACTTGTGAGGTTACCCCTCACCATCTTTTGCTGACGTATGAAAACCTAAGGAAATTAGGCATTACTGGATTAACTAAGCCTCCCTTAAGGTCAAGGGACGATGTTCGTTCACTGTGGGCTGGTCTTCAAAAAAGTGTAATTGACATTATAGCGTCAGACCATGCGCCTCACAGTTTGGATGAAAAGGAAAAAACCAGTTTTTGGCAAGTTCCTTCAGGCATAGCAGGATTAGAAACGATGCTTCCACTTATGTTAACTCAAGTTAATAAAAGGTTATTGTCTTTTCCTAAACTTGTTGAAACCACTTCCAAAATACCAAGAGAGGTGTTCGGAATTAAGAAGAGAGGCGAAATAAGAGAGGGACACATGGCAGACTTAATTGTTGTAGATCTGAAGAAGGAATGGAAAATCGACTCTTCCAAGTTCTATTCAAAAGCCAAGTTTTCACCCTTTGACGGATGGAAAGTTAAAGGAAAACCAGTTAAAACCTTTGTTAATGGAAATCTTGTTATGGACAACGGCGAAGTGTTTACTGACCTAAAACGAGGTCGCATAATTAGGTAAGGATTAGATAGGGGAAGATGCCATATTGAAGTTTCTTGCAGATGGCATGTTGGGTAAACTAACCCGTTGGTTGAGAATGCTGGGATGCAATGTAAAGTACTATAACGACCTCGAGGATGAGGAGCTAATCAAGATTGCTAAAGAGGAAAACCGTGTCCTCCTAACTCGAGATGTTCAGTTATACAAGCGTGCCATAACTGAGTATGCCCAAGTTTATCTTGTAAAATGTTCAACGGAAACGGAGCGGCTTACTGAAGTTGTGCAGCAGTTTAACTTGAATCTTGAAATAGATGTTAACAATTCGAGATGTCCAAAGTGTAATGCAAAACTCGAGTCTGTTTCAAAAGATAAGGTTATTGATAAGGTGCCAAAGGCTACTCTGCGTTTTTTTAATGACTACTGGTTTTGTTCAGATTGCGGACAGGTGTATTGGCAAGGAAGTCACTGGCAGAAAATCAAACAAAAACTCAACGAAGCAAAAAGGTTAAGAAAGAATTAGAATTGATGCTGGGGAAATTTTAGGCAATTTCAATATTGTCTGACGATTTGAATCTTAGCTCACCCAGTTTTCTGATCTTAAGAGCATCATTGAGGTTAAGGACTCTTTCAAAAAGGTTAGAAACCATTAGTGGACACACAATTACGTCTTCACATGGATTTGCATTCTCAATTTCTTTGGCAATTTCGGAATAGGGAACTTTTTTACCTTTACCGTATTTTTGTACAAGTAAATTGTATATTTTTTCAACCTGCGTACACGAGTGATAGAACCTAGTTGGAGGGCAAATGTAATACTTAAAGTCACGGATGATCGAACTTTCTATTGTTTTTCTAAGATTTTCGAGATTAAATTTTTCTATAAGTTTTTTCTCAGAAAACCTTTTTCTAGCGAGATTTCCAATTATCGCACAATAAATTCCAGCGTTCGAACCGAAGAGCATTTCTTGTCTGTTTATTTGGTTTCCTCTATGATCGTATTCTCCGATCCATACGCCGCATTTTTGACATTTACGTACTGGGCGAATAATGAAGCCACGGGATTTCTGTGGCGTTCTTTCAAGCAGCCACTCTGCATCGTCTAGAAGATTATTGTATCCTTTGTAATTTTGGAAAATTGAGACTCCTAAATCTCTGTCAAAAAGAACTATGGTACCGCTCAGCTCAAGATTTTTATCAGTCAACGTGACTTCCCCTACTGGATATAAAAAACCCATATTAAGTTTTACGCTTAAAATCCCAAAATTTTGGTTTTCGCCTCGTTTTCGAGCATATTTTCAGAAAAATTTATATTTATATATAATTTTTAGTGTTGCATCATCGTTGGAGGATTCACCTGATTGTGGCATAATACTGAATCTAACTTCACCACGTTATATCCTCCAGTTGACAGAATCTTAGCACTATGCATAGAACGTTTAGAAACACATTATCAAGGAGCGTTCTAACAAGACGAGTTCCAAAAAAGAAGTCATAATTGGTCCACCTAAACTCACTCGGTTCGAGAAGGCGCGCATAATAGGAGCTAGGGCTCTACAAATCGCGATGGGTGCACCAATTTTAGTTCAGCCAACTAAGGAACGATCCAGCCCTATTGACATAGCAATTGAAGAATTAAACCGTGGTATTTTACCAATCACGATACGTCGAACCCTGCCAGATGGCGTAACAAGCCAAGACATTCCCATAAAATGGCTCTTATAATCTAGGTTAGCAAGAACCGTTTTATTTGGGAAAAACTTTAGGAAAAACAGTTCGTTATTTTTCTAAGAATTCCTTTGCTCTTCTAAGAGTTTCATCCAGAGTTATATATACGTCCTCTTCTGGGGATGACGGATTTTTCTGGGTTCTTAATATTATGATGTACCCTTTTTCCATCTTTCCAATTATTACTTCTTTTTGAAAATACATTTTTTCATCTTTTCTATAGAACATATTTTTCCGACCGAATAAAAGTCAAAGATACTTAAATATTTGTCTGGTGACTTATTAAACAAGGGGGCATGCAAATTACTTTGCAACATTCATGAAAGATCGTTTACAGCTTTAATGAGAGCTTTAATATATCCAGCCGTGTAGGCTCGCATTCTATGTCCCCATGGTGAATCATCTATACCTACGGGTACGTGATCGTCGATTATGCATCCTTCGAACCCAACCTTTTTATATGCTAACATGGCCTCAAGCATGTCCGTTTGCCCGTCATCAACGAAGGTTTCGTGAAACTTGTGCGGGTTCCCGATAACGTTGCGAAAGTGAACGTAAAATATTTTCTTTCGCGATCCAAAATATTCTATAGCCTCGATAACGTTGCATCCCATTTCCGAGAAAGTTCCTTGACAAAACTCTATGCCATTATATTCGCTTGGAAAAATCTCCATCACGCGTTTAAAGGCTCCTACACTTCTCATTATACGAGATATACCAGCGATGGAGGGAACAGGAGGGTCGTCGGGGTGAAGTGCCATTTTAACGTTTGCCTCTTCAGCGACAGGCATCACTCTTTCGATGAAGTAGGTAAAATTCCCCCACATTTTTTCTTCAGTAACGATTCCATACTCTGTTAAAGGAGCGTTCTTTACTAGTTCATAGTCGAAGCTCGTAACTCTTGCCCCGCCTCTCCAAATTGTGTAATCGCTAGTCCTCCAAACTCCGCCAGGACAAAAATTGTATCCTAATATTGGAATTCCAGCCTTTCCCATGTTGCGAAGTGTCTTGCAGAAGTTCTCTATTTGTTCGTCGCGTCCTGGCAAGCCAAGCATTATTTTTAAATACCATTCGCGAGGAATGTTTTCAATAGCCTCCAGCTTAAGACCTGCGGATTCAACTTTTGCCCTGAGCATTAAAAGAGGGCGAAACTCATAGCAGTTCTCGCCTAAAGGTGAATTACCAGGCAAAACAGGAGAATGAACTATGATGTCTTTGGCTCCCAGCTGCCTTGCGAAAACAAGAATGTCGTCTGTAAGGTTATATATTGATCCAAGGGCATACCTCAAAGAAGCTGCCTCCAATTATTGTTAATTAATAGTTCTAACAGAAAAAAAATGGAAAAAAGCTTTTATTTTTTGTTGGTGAGTTTCATTGGTTTTCCGCAACAAACCAGTGTTCCTGCACCTGATTCTAGGACTTTAACCTTGTTTCCACATATTTCACATAGGTAGATTTGTCCAACTTCAGTCATGTCTTTAACCTTCAAACAAGTTTGTGTTTAATAATTTTCGCACCAAATTTCAAAGTAGCTTCTTGGGTGAGAGCAGACAGGGCATTTTTCAGGTACCTCGTTGCCTTCATATACGAAGCCGCAGTTTCTGCATTTCCATTTTATAGGTGACTCTTTCTTGAAGACTCTGTCTTGTTCTAAGTTCGCAAGTAATTTTCTGTATCGTCTTTCATGGTAAGTTTCAACCACAGCAACTCCCCTAAAGGTTTCAGCTATGTCTTTGAATCCTTCTTTTTCAGCAGTTTTGGCAAAATCTGGATAAAGTGTTCCCCACTCAAGTTTTTCTCCATCTGCTGCTTCCTTTAAGTTTTCCTTTGTTGATTTAATCATACCAGCCGGGTAGGTCGCCTTGATTTCAACCATTCCACCTTTAAGATATTTAAAAAATAATTGGGCATGCTCTTTTTCGTTGTCTGCGGTTTCTTGAAAAATTGCGGAAATCTGTTCATAGCCTTCTTTTTTTGCTACGCTTGCGAAGAATGTATATCGGTTTCTAGCCTGGGATTCGCCTGCAAATGCTGCTAACAGGTTTTTTTCGGTTTTGCTGCCTTTCAATTCCATTCCATAACATCTCCGATACAATTATTTATGTACAACTTTTTATTAAAGGATTCGACATAGAAGAAGATACATCGAAATTCTATCATTTTGATTGCGGAAAATACGAAAAATAGCAATATTTTAAATACCACATGACTTGAGAATACAATCGTTCTTTGGCATTAAGGAGTATGAAAATATGTGGAATAACAAGAAATCAAAGACTAAATCTCTCATATCCATTGCAACAATTGGGATTTTACTATTCGCAGCATTATGCACTTTGATTCAAACATCTTCAGGAACTCCAGATTACACTTACTATGGCGTCGTTCCTGCAAAAATTTACAGGTATATCCTTAACGACTGGAATGTTGGAGGAGGAAACAGCTGGAGTAACCTTTCTTCAGGCTGGTCGCTTGGTACTCGCGAATCTAACTATTTATCAGGGTCGTTGGCTCTTAATGGCCTCCAAATTGCAACAAGGTCTTTACTTGCTATTGTCGGTGTAGAAGACGGTACGCATGTTACAGTTGTAAACTTGGCAAGCGGCGACTTGCTTTCTGAGGCTACCATTAACCACATGGAAAAGCATCTTGTTTTGCTTCCAAATGGCACACAGTTCAAGGTAGTTTCCAATAAAATGGTTTCAGTTCTTCTTCTAAACTATCAAGAATTTCCCTCCACAACCGCAGAAGACGGCCCAATACCACGTACGTTTTATACTGACGTCAATGGCTTGTACGTTGGCAAAAAATTCGTTCTAATGGCATCTGAACAGCCAGGAGCCGTTAGCGGAGCAGCTAGCTCAGAGACAGGCGCATTTTACGCCGTGTTCGCGTTGGAAAAGGCCTCTGTAACGGTAACTAGAGAAGACAGTTCAGTTGTAACTTCCTTTACGCTAGACGCCAATTCTTACAAGTTCATTATGCTGGAATCCTTCAAAGTTTACACTATTGAGTCGTCAACTGGGAACATTATGGTTCAATCCGGAACAATAACAGGCAAAGGGTCTTTTGACTCTCCATGTTTCGTTGTACCATCTGCTGATGGCGGGTTCGTTGGAAAAGCCTTCTATTCGAGGTCGCTGAAAAGCCAAGAGTGGACGTGGGATCCTGGAAGAGATTACGGATTCCGAATAACAGCTGCAGAAGACACTAACGTGGAGGTGTGGAACCTTGAAACCAAGCAGTTGATTACAAAACTTTTTGTTGCTGGTGGAAGTGGAACTTCGATTCAAGCAGAAGCCTTTGCCATCGCAGTGTTAAGTGACAAGCCTATCACCTTAATGGAACTACATAACGGAAGCATAGAACAGTCACCCACAGGCGGAGGAGGAAGATACGGCTCTTACGGGCAAGGAGTCATGTTCATAGGTCTGCAACCTAATGAGGCCACTACGCTTAGCCTGCCAACCGAAGCAAACGTTGAGGTTTTCTTCTTTGCAAGCGAGGACACACAGCTTACAATCGATGACGAACCCTTCACAGTGCGTGCAGATGAACCCTTCACGTATTCAGGGCTTGGAGTACACACTTTTAGATCCAACAAAAACGTTGTTATGCAAATCAATTGTTGGCCATATGAACCTGAATACCAAGGATTATGGTTCAACGGTGCAACAATCCCATGCATTGAAACAGTGAATGACAACCCAACTGTCACGTTGACCCCTATTGAAGGAGGCTTCCCAATGATGTACGTAATAGTTGGTGCTGGCGCTGCTGCAGCAGCCGTAATCGTCGTCGTCTTAGTAATGAAAAAACGCAGTGGCACACCAAGTTAAGGCAATCAAAAAATCATGTAACCTAAGCAAATTAACTCAATCTTTCCTTTTTTATCTTGTGCTAAGCGTAAACACAACTAACAATCATTTTCAAGAATTTAAAAAAATTTTTAAAAGAAAAAACTGATTTTTTGTAATGTTTTTTATGTTCCAAAAATGAAATTAATTCCTAATATTTTTAGAATTTGTCAGCAATTTGGCAATGGCTTTTGTTGGTTCTTACGAATAGGGCAGAGGTAAGGCACTTTAACGAAATATTTAGCTTTTTAAAAATTATCATTGTGGAAGAATCTGAGGCACAAGATCCTCCCCCTCATATGAAGAAGACGTTAAATGAATAGCTTAGTTAACGAAAATTCTTGCAGACAAAATCAAACAGACAAATAAAGGGTCTTTTAAATTGATTATATTTAGACTATATTAAAAGAGTATTTTTTGGAGGAAAGAGATGATGTTGGAAAAAATTTCGCGCCTGTATGATCTGATTATTGTTGGAGCTGGTCCAGCAGGCATAACCGCAGCCATTTATGCTGCTAGAAAAAAGATGGATTTTATTGTTCTTGCAACCAATGTAGGTGGTCAAGTTGTCCTATCGTCCGGAATAGAAAACTATACTGGCTTTCAGTACATAACTGGCGAAGAACTGGCAACAAAATTTCAGGAACACGGAAAAATACAAGTTCGACATAAAGCTGGAAGAAGTTAAGAAAGTGGAAAGAGAAGGCGACCTTTTCAAAGCTACAACCCCCAGCGGAGTTTACGTAAGTAGGACAATAATAATTGCCACTGGAAGAAAGCCTAAAGAGCTCGAAGTTCCAGGTGAAGCAAAGCTCAAGAACCGCGGGGTTACTTACTGCGCAACTTGCGACGCTCCATTTTTCGAAAACATGGATGTAGCCGTAGCAGGAGGCGGAAACGCAGTAGAGACCGTTCTACAGCTGATCAAGATAGCAAGCAGGGTCTATCTAATCGAGATTACCTCGCAACTCTAAGCTGACAGAATACTTGTAGAAAAAGCAAAGGAATCGGACAAACTGGAAGTTTTGACTGAAACAAAGATCACAGAGATAGTTGGCGATAGGACTGTTACAGGAGTCAAAGTGCAAAGAGATGGAACAGAGAAGACGCTTCCTGTTCAGGGTGTATTCGTCGAAATAGGTTCAGTTCCAAACTCTGACATAATAGACTTCGTTGACAAAAACCTTTGGGGCGAGATAATCGTTAATTCACAATGCGAGACAAATGTTGCTGGATGCTACGCAGCAGGTGACGTAACAAACGTCCCCGAGAAACAAATTATAGTTGCCGCAGGAGAAGGATGCAAAGCAGCTCTTTCAGCCTTCAGGAACCTTTCAAGAAAATAATAATCAACTTTTAGCACGTTTTCCATGCCTATGACATTAACGATGCTTATTTTCTGGCCACTAATTTTAACTGAAACCAAGGTGCAAATAGTATTATCAAAAATCTTGTTACATATTATTTATACTTAATATTGTATAATGGAAATTCGGGACTCGACTATTTATGGGAACTATTGAGTTTACTATTATTATAGTAATTTAGACAAAAAATACTATGAAAGCAGGAACAATGTTGAATAAACAATCTTTGGATTAACCAATGAACCCTCAACGCTACAACAATTAACATCATATAAGGTCTTCTTAACTCGAGGCTACAATAATAGTGCTCCGGCCGGGATTTGAACCCGGGTTTGTGGCTTTCTTCTGCTTTAGGCAGGCATCGAGAGGCCACCATACTTGACCGGACTATACTACCGGAGCGTTGGGTTGTTATGTTTTTCATTCGCCGTTGCGGTATTTAGCCCTATCGTCTCTTCATTTTACATAAAGGGCGTTCTAAGGTCTCTACCTTAAAATAGAATATAATGGCATTTAAAGTACTGAAAATAATTGAATGAATATGATTAATTCTATGTTCATCAACTTCAGCCAAAAAAGATTCATTAGGCTAATGCATAATTCGTTTCTCGTCCTTTTATTCTTTGGTGTTTGATGGTTCGTCTGTTAACTCTGAAGCGTCTCTTCTCTAAGGTTGAATTGGTTTCTCTAGAGCAGGTTGAGGCTTCCTA
>Ga0272448_1002304_pt1 | contig 24135 bp, 21 predicted proteins | sample YNPCB0191_FD_202220 | JGI IMG/M metagenome (GOLD analysis project Ga0272448, IMG submission 202220) | Hot spring sediment microbial communities from Yellowstone National Park, WY, United States - YNP-CB-019-1 | ecosystem: Environmental > Aquatic > Thermal springs > Hot (42-90C) > Sediment... | reverse complement strand
GTTGGTCGCTCGTGTTCAGGATGCGGCGAATGGTCTCTCGTCCAATCGCCGGAGCGATACCGGACTCGGCAAGATGGCGTTGCAGTGCACTTAGCGTCCAGGTGTGCAGGGGCAAGCCCAGGCTCGACGGGTCGGTTTGGGCCAGCTTGCGGACGGTCTGGCGCTCCTTGTAACCGTAGACACGTGGGCGGCCGGAGCGTGGCCGGTCGTATAGGCCCTGCAACCCCTGGGCGTTGAAGCGCCGTATGCGTGTACGCACACTGTGATGGTGAACACCCAAATGCTGTGAGATTCTGGGAACAGACCACTTTTGGTTGGATAGAAGAATGATCTGAGCCCGCAGGGCCAACGATGAGGATGCATGGCGTGTTGCGATAATGTCTTTGAGCACGGCTTCTTCGTGCTCGGTCAATCGTCTGACCTGAATCATCTCTTCTTCTCTCCGGGTTGGTATGACTCTCACCCAACGCCCCTTTCACCATCATAGTCGTCTATCGTTCCCTCAATCCTTCGCACAGCATGATGAAACAGAGAATCACGGCCAATAAAAAGCACCGCCTGAGAGGAAGCCTCATGCGGTGATGATCCCTCAGCGCGGCGCAGTGGAACCGGCTCCTGTCACACGCGGCATGTCGTTATCCAGGGCCAGACGCAGACTCTCGCGAGCGCGGCTGAGCAGGGACTCGACGGATTTGAACGATCGCCCTGTGGCAACCGCAATCTCATCAACCGACAGACCCTGGACGTACTTCAAGAGAAGAACTTGCCTATGGCCGGAGGGCAAAGTGTCCAAAGCCTGGCGTACGGCGAGGCGCGTCTCCAGGTTTTGTACATAACCCTCGGTGGCCACGGATGATGGGGGATCATCATCCTGCAACGGGACGGTGACTTTTTCGCCCGCCGGCCCACGCCGCCGCCGATGATCGGCGATCTTGTGTTGGGCAATGCCGCACAGCCAGGTAAACAGGAGCGATTGCCCGCGGAAATCGGGCAGGGCGCGTACTGCTGCCACCATCGTCTCCTGCAGAACGTCCTCGGCGTCTGCCTGCTGTGCGCCGAGTTGATAGTAGATCATGCGATACAGACGATCAACATAACGACGGTAGAACACATCGAAGGCATCTGCATCGCCACGTGCAATTGATTGGGCCAGGCGCAGATCTTCGCTCACATCGCCATCATGGGACACCGCCGAGGCGCGTCCCACGGGACGGCAGAGGCTCATCACACCAGGGGATGAATACATGGCGATCCTCCGCTCTCTCTACTTCGCTCGCTCTACTCCGCTCGTCGGAACGTCGGCCGGCTCATAGCAGGTGGCCAACGTTCCTGGCTGCCCTTAATCTGCCCGTGATGGGCGATCGCATTGTGTGCACTACGGGGGTGAGAAGCGGAAGTGGATCACATCTCCATCCTGGACGATGTAATCACGACCTTCCAGACGCACCAACCCTCGCTCTCGAGCAGCCGCAAATGACCCGCACACATCCAAATCGGAAAATGCTACCACTTCGGCGCGGATGAAGCCCTTCTCCATGTCGCTATGAACCTTGCCCGCCGCTTGAGGGGCTTTCGTCCCGCGCACAATCGTCCATGCCCTCACCTCCTTTTCACCGGTAGCCGTAAAGAACGTGACGAGATTGAGCAGATGGTAGCTGGCGCGAATCAGGCTGTTCAGCCCCGATTCTTCCACCCCTAGCGCCTGCCGATACTCGGCTGCCTCCGCATCAGGCAGAGCGGCCAGCTCGTCTTCGAGCTTGGCACAGATGCGTACAAACTCTGCTCCATCTCTGGCTGCCTGTCGTTTGACAGCCTGTTCCATGCCCGCCAACTCATCCGTCATTGTTTCATCCACGTTGGCGATGTAGAGCAATGGCTTTGCGGTGAGGAGATTGAGGTCGTGCAGCATTGCCGATTCGTCGTCATGATGGGGAAACAGGCGGGCAGCCTTGCCCTCATTCAGGTGATGAGTCAAGCGCTCAAGCAGATGCAGTTCTGCCTGGGCATGCTTGTCGCCTGAACGGGCGATGGGCAACACTTTCTCGATGCGCCTTTCCACTGTTGTCAGGTCAGCCAGGCCGAGCTCGATATTGACGGTGGCAATGTCGCGCTCGGGGTCAGCGCTACCGTCGACGTGCGCAACATTGCGATCGCTGAAGCAGCGGACAACCATAGCGATAGCGTCAACGGTGCGTATGTGGCTGAGGAACTGATTGCCGAGACCTTCGCCCTTGCTGGCGCCACGCACTAGGCCGGCGATATCAACAAACTCAATCGTCGTCGGAGTGACCTTTTGCGGGCGAACAATGGCAGCAATACGGGCAAGGCGTGCATCGGGTACGGAGACGATGCCGGTATTGGGGTCAATGGTGGTAAAGGGATAGTTCGCGACCTGAGCGCCGGCGCGGGTCAGCGCGTTGAAGAGGGTTGATTTGCCGACATTTGGTAGCCCAACGATACCAACGCTCAGACTCATGCTACCACCTCATCTCGTCTCAAGGGAAGGGGGGAATTTCCTCCTCAATTATAATAACTTATGCATGGCAAATAGTCAAGTGGCAATTTTGATGGTAACTGTTCACCGTTAGGGTAAGGGGAATTGGAAAGCGGAGCGAGCTGGCCACGGATGCAGGCACGGATGGCACAGAACACGGATTGCCGGCGGCGGTCTCCATACCCTCCCGCAGGTTTGGGTAACCTGCGGGAGGGTATAGGCATGCCGATGCACCTGCTTCCGGGGTAACCGTGAACAGTTACATTTTGAGGGCTGCCTGACAAGTATGCTGATGCGCCAGCCTCCAGGATGATGAACCCCTACATTTTGGCCGTTTTCCCTCTTGACATTTCCATCAGCCTGTGCTATAAGATGCTCAACCTGAATACATCTAAAGACAAGGAACAGGACTAGTAGGCGCAACAACGAAGCCCAGAGAGTCGGCGATTGGTGTGAGTCCGATGCTTACGTGTGCGTTGAATGGGCCTGGGAGTCGTGCAGCGAACGGCACAACCAAGTAGCGTGCACCGGAGACGCCGCCGTTATCAGGGCGCTGGGTATTCGGCCACTGCCGTCGCCGGCAGAGCGGCTTCGTATCCGTAGAGAGAGGCTGGCATGCTCAACCCGCCGATCGGCGGGTTGTTTTGTTTTGCAGCCTCACATGGGTGGCACCGCGGGAGCGCTTGATGGGCCTCTCGTCCCATATGATGGGACGAGAGGCTTTTTTGTTGTACGAAAGGAGTTGGCAATGCTGGATCCTGGTATTGTGAGCCTGGCCACGCGGCCCCGCCTGACTGTCGTCCGGGAGCTGCCGGCCGACCTGGAAACGCCGGTATCACTCTATCTCAAGCTGCGCGATCATGAGCCATCGTACCTGCTGGAGAGTGTTGAGGGCGGTGAACATCTGGGGCGGTATTCATTCATCGGCCTGCAGCCCTCGCGCATCGTCAGATCATGGCGCGAGCGCGTCGAGATCACCGACAGCGAGACGTCTGGCCGCTATATCATCAATGATGCCGACGTTCTCGAGGTTCTGCGCGAGATGCTGCGTGTCGGCCCCCAGGCAACTGCGCAGCCGTCTCATCAGGCACCTGGCGCCGTGGGATACGTGGGCTACGACGTGGCGCGCAATATTGAGCATCTGCCAGCGACCGCAGATGCAGGTCTCAATCTACCCGAGGCGGTGCTCCTCTTCTGCGATGTCGCGCTCATCCTCGACCATGTCAAACATCGCCTGTGGATCACGGCCGAGGCACCGCTGACACAGTCCGTCGCCGATGCCCAGGCGGTGGCCGCCGAGCGCATCGAGCAGGCGATCGCCAGAATTCGCGGCCCGCTTCCCCCTCAATCCGATCGTCCAATAGGTCGAGTGGAGCGTGCCCAATCCAACGTCACGCGTCAGCAGTATGAGGACATGGTACGCTGGGCCAAGGAGTACATCGCTGCCGGTGACATCTTCCAGGTTGTCCTCTCCCAACGCTTTACCCGGCCAAGCACAGCCTCACCTCTTGCCATTTACCGCACCTTGCGCCGACTCAACCCCTCGCCCTATATGTTTTTCCTGAGCCTCCCCGACGACCTGTACCTTATTGGCTCATCACCCGAGGTTCTGGTGCGCCTGCGTGGCCGACTGGCCGAGCAACGGCCGCTGGCCGGGACACGCCGACGTGGGGAAGATTTGCCACGCGATCAGGCACTAGAGCAGGAATTGCTAACCGATCCCAAGGAACGGGCCGAGCATGTCATGCTGGTGGACCTGGCGCGTAACGACCTGGGGCGTGTCTGCCGCTACGGCAGTGTGTCGGTTCCTCTGCTCATGGGTGTCGAGCGTTACTCCCATGTGATGCACATTGTCTCGACGGTGCAGGGTGAACTCGACAGCCAGTACGACGCCATTGACCTGTTGCGGGCATGCTTCCCCGCCGGAACGGTATCAGGGGCGCCCAAAGTCCGCGCCATGCAGATCATTGAGGAACTGGAGGCGACGCGGCGTGGCCCCTATGCCGGCGCGGTCGGTCATTTCGACTATTCGGGCGACATGGACATGTGCATTGCCATTCGCACCATCGTCATGCAGGGACAGACGGCTTACCTGCAGGCCGGAGCCGGCATCGTCGCCGATTCCGATCCCTCTGCCGAATATGAGGAGACACTGAACAAGCTGCGCGCCCTGGAGCAGGCCGTCACTATGGCAGAACAAGGGCTGTAAGAGGAGGTTTGACGATGCTTGTCGTCATTGATAACTACGACTCGTTTACCTACAACCTGGTGCAGTATCTGGGTGAGCTTGGGGCGCAACCACGTGTCTATCGCAATGACCAGGTTACCATCGAAGAGTTGGATCGTCTGGCGCCGACACACCTGGTCATCTCGCCGGGCCCTGGCACACCGCTCGACGGTGGAATCTCCAATACCGCAATTCGCCACCTGGCCGGACGCGCCGCCATTTTGGGTGTGTGCCTGGGCCACCAATGCATCGCCCATGTCTTCGGCGGCCATATCCAACGGGCAGATCGTCTGTTGCATGGCAAGACATCCCAGATTCACCACAGCGGGCGTGGCATCTTCGCCGGCCTACCCCAGCCCTTCACAGCCACGCGTTACCACTCGCTGCTTGTTCAGCCACCTGTGCCGGACGAGCTGGAGATAACAGCACGCAGTGAGCAGGATGAGGTAATGGCATTGCAACATCGGCGCTACGCGATTTTTGGGGTGCAGTTTCACCCTGAGTCCATTCTAACAGAGGACGGAAAGAAATTGCTACGCAATTTCCTGATGATGGAGGGAGAACGGAGATGACAATCCAGGAGAGTATCAGCCGCTTGATGCGACGGGAGGATCTAAGCGAAAGTGACGCCTGCGCCGTCATGATGCAAGTGATGGCCGGCCAGGCGACGCCGGCGCAGATTGCCGCCTTCCTGGCAGCCCTGGCCACGAAAGGAGAAACAGCCGATGAAATCGCCGGCTGTGCCCAGGCCATGCGCCAGAATGCAATCCCGGTGCGTCCGCAAAGCCACGACCTGCTAGACACCTGTGGCACCGGCGGCGACGGCCGCCGCACCTTCAACATCTCCACCACAACGGCCCTGGTCGCGGCGGGAGTGGGCGTGAAAGTGGCCAAGCATGGCAATCGCTCGATTTCCAGTGCATGCGGCAGTGCCGATGTCCTGGCTGCGTTGGGCGTCCGTATTGATCTGCCGCCAGAGCGGGTAGCGGCCTGCCTGGATACGGTAGGCATCGGCTTTCTCTTTGCACCTGCACTGCATCCGGCAATGAAACACGCCATGCCCGTCCGCCGCGAATTGGGTGTACGCACCGTCTTCAATATCCTCGGCCCGCTGACCAACCCGGCCGGCGCCACGCGGCAGATTCTCGGTGTCTTTGATGCGCGGTTAACGTATACGATGGCGCGTGTCTTGCAATCGTTGGGAACACAGTCGGCCCTTGTCGTGCACGGCGCCGATGGCCTGGACGAACTGTCCACCACCGGGCCCAATCGCGTGACCGAGCTGCGTTGCGGGCGCATTCGCACCTACACCTTCGACCCCCTCGATCTGGGCTTGCCCCGTAGCCGCCTGGAAGACTTGCAGGGCGGCGACGCTGCCATCAACGCCGCCATGACGCGGGCCATCCTTCAGGGCGAACGCGGCCCGCGTCGCGATATCGTTCTCCTCAATGCGGCAGCAGCGCTGATGACCAGCGGCCAGGCCCGCACAATGCGCGAAGGTCTTGCCCTGGCCGCCTGCTCCATTGATAGCGGGCGTGCCCTGGATGTACTCAATCGCTTGATAGCTTTTACCAATCGGGAGGCATAATGCTCGATACAATCATTGCTGCAACGCGGCGCAGGGTTGCCGAGCGGCAGGCAATCCAGCCGCACAATGTCATGGAGCGACTGGCGGTCAGGAGCATACCACCGCGCAGCCTGACGGCTGCCCTGCGTCAACCCGGCATCCAGTTGATCGCCGAAATCAAGCGCGCCTCGCCGTCGCGAGGCGACCTGTGCCCAAACCTCGATCCATCCGCTCTTGCCGTTACCTATGCCCAGGGCGGAGCAGCGGCCCTATCTGTCCTCACCGAGCCAACATTTTTCCGCGGCTCGCTGGTTGATCTGGCTGAGGCCCGCGCCGGTTTGCTCGCCGCCGGCCTCAACCGACCGATTCTGCGTAAGGATTTCATTATTGATGTTTACCAGATCATCGAAGCACGCGCCTATGGCGCCGATGCCATCCTTTTGATCGCCGCGGCCTTGGCACCACAGGAGCTGGCGCACCTGTATCAGCAAGCACGGACGTATGGCCTGTGCGTTCTTATCGAAGTTCATGATGAGGCGGAGCTGGAGCAGGCAATGTGCATCGAGCCGCAGATTATCGGCATCAACAGCCGTAACCTGCGTACCATGACGGTGAGTCTCGACGTCATCGAGAGATTGCGTCCACTCGTACCTACAGGCACGCTGGTGGTGGCCGAAAGTGGCATTCGTGGTATTGCGGATGTGCAGCGTCTGCGTGACCTCAACGTGGATGGCATGCTGGTGGGAGAAACACTGGTGCGCGCCGCCGACCCCGAGGCGATGGTGCGCCAACTTGTGGAGGCTGGACGATGACTTTCGTTAAGATTTGCGGGCTAACCTGTCTGGATGACGCGCTGGCAGCAGCCGAGGCAGGTGCCGATCTCCTGGGCTTTGTCCTGGTAGCGCAGAGTCCACGCTATGTAGCCCCCGCTCAGGCCGCAGAGATCATTGCGGCGCTGCGACAACGAGGAGTGAGCACACCATGCGTCGGCGTGGTTGCCAACCGAACGGTGGATGAAGTGCGCGCCATTAAGAGTACCTGTGGCTTTGCACTCATGCAGTTGCACGGCGGTGAGGATCCACAGGTTGCCGCTGCGCTTTATCCGGACGCCATCATTGCCCGCCAAGTGACAGGACGAGATTCACTGATCAGGTTGGCGACCTTCCGTGCCTTTGCCTTTCTGCTCGACGCACAAGGTGCCGAGCGCACGGCCACGTCGCGTCAGACATTCGACTGGCAACTGGTCTCTCAGGTGTCGCTGCCGGGCCGGGTGATTGTCGCCGGCGGACTCTGTCCCGAGAACGTGGGCATGGCCGTGCGTCAAGCCAAACCCTATGGGGTGGATGTATCCAGCGGCGTCGAAAGGTCGCCCGGGCATAAGGACCGCGACGCGATAGTGCGTTTTATCCAAGCTGTTCATGAGGCCGACAATGCAGAAGATGACGACTGACATCACGCCCGTTCCCGATGAGCGCGGCTACTTTGGTGAATTCGGTGGATGCTATGCGCCTGAGACGCTCATGACCCCGCTTGCCGAGCTGACGGATGCCTACCGTGCGGTTCAGGCCGATGACCACTTCCAGGCAGAGCTGGCGCGCTTGCTGCGCACCTATGCCGGACGTCCGACGCCACTCTATCTGGCCCGGCGGCTGACAGCTTATGCCAATGGGGCGCGCCTTTATCTGAAACGCGAAGACCTGGCACACACCGGCGCACACAAGATCAACAACGCCCTGGGCCAGGGCCTGCTTGCCCGTTGGATGGGCAAAACCCGCATCATCGCCGAAACAGGTGCCGGCCAGCACGGCGTCGCCACGGCCACGGTGTGCGCCCTGCTTGGCCTGGAGTGTGTCGTGTATATGGGCAGCATTGACATAGCGCGCCAGGCACCCAACGTTCAGCGCATGAGACTACTGGGGGCAACGGTGCAGGCTGTGGACAGCGGCTCCAGGACGCTGAAAGACGCCATCAATGCGGCGATGCGCGACTGGGCTGCCAACTATGCGACAACGCACTATCTCTTGGGCTCCGCTCTGGGGCCGCATCCCTACCCAACCATCGTGCGCGATTTTCAGTCATGCATCGGCAGAGAAGCTCGCGCCGACATCCTGGCCGTCGAAGGGCGCCTGCCCGATGTTCTGGTTGCCTGCGTCGGCGGAGGATCGAATGCCATTGGCCTCTTCCATGCCTTCCGCGATGATCCTGTGGCCATGGTCGGCGTTGAGGCGGGCGGGCAAGGCATTGCCAGTGGTTTGCATGCCGCCCGCTTTGCCGATCCCCGGCGTGGCCGCCCCGGTGTGCTGCACGGTACACGTTCCTATGTCTTGCAGGATGAAAACGGCCAGGTGGCGCCTACCCATTCCGTTTCTGCCGGGCTCGACTACCCGGCCGTTGGCCCGGAGCATGCCTTTCTACGCTCGCTCGGTCGCGTCCGCTATACCTACGCCAGTGACCAGGAGGCCCTCAACGCCTTTCACCTCTTGGCCCGACTGGAAGGCATCATTCCTGCCCTGGAGTCGGCCCACGCCGTTGCCGAAGGGCTGAAGATTGCCGCCACGATGGATGGCGACCGTATTGTGCTGATTAATCTGTCCGGTCGGGGTGACAAGGATCTGGCCCATGTGGCCGATGTGGAGGGTCAGCAATGACAAAACAGAGCGGATGGCAGCGCATTGGAGCGGCATTCCGTCAGGCAGCCGCCGAAGGTCGCTGCGCTTTGATGCCTTATATGACAATGGGCTACCCGCGCCCGGCAATGACAATGGAGCTCATCGCAGCCGTGGCTGCGGGAGCAGACATCCTGGAGCTCGGTATCCCATTCTCCGACCCCATCGCCGATGGTGCCACCATTCAGCAGGCGGCGCATATCGCCCTGCAACAAGGAATGACGCCGGCGCTGTGCCTGGAGATGGTAGCCGGGCTGCGGGCAAAGGGGGTGCATGCTCCCTTCCTCTTCATGAGCTACTACAATCCTATCTTTGTCTGGGGTACACAAGCCTTTGCCGAGGAGTGTCGGGCAGCAGGCGTGGACGGGTTGATCGTGCCCGATTTGCCCGTGGAGGAAGCCGGCGATCTGTTGGCAGCCTGCCACAGCCAGGGGCTGGCACTCATCTTTCTGGTGGCCCCAAACACGTCCGAGCAACGGTTGGAAATGATCACAGCCAGAGCCGAGGGTTTTCTATACCTGGTATCGCGGCCGGGCATCACCGGGGCGCGTGATCGTTTGCCTGATGGCCTGGGGGATTACGTGAGCCGCGTACGCAGGCATACGCACCTGCCCCTTGCCCTGGGTTTCGGCATTTCTACGCCGGCGCAGGTGCATCAGGTGGCCGCACTGGTGGATGGCGCAATCGTAGGGAGTGCGGTTGTTGAGAAGGCGGCCCAGGGGGCGGAGGCCGTGGCCGCCTTCATAGACGGGCTGTGCAAAGCCTGCAGGCGAGAACACAGCCCCTCATTGCCCCGATCATGAAGACACCCGATGCCTGCACAGACATCGGGTGTCTGACGGGTGCCTTATGAGGCAAATTGGCGGATCAGCTCACCGACGTAGCGGATGGCCTGGAAGTAATCTTCAACGCTGACACTCTCGTCCGGCGCATGAGTGTTTGATCTGGCATCGCTGCAGCCGCCGCTGGTGGTGGGAATGCCTGCCTCCTGGCAAAGTGGATACATCGGCCCACTGCCGGCCATCAGTGGCTGCACCACGGGCTTTTGGCCATAGACGGCCTCAGCCGCGGCGATACTGGCCAGGGCCAATGGGCCGTCAACCGGCGAGAGGGCAGGCATTTCGCCATCCGATAGGTTGATGATAATATCGGTAAAACCACGCCGGTCGAGATGTTTGCGCAACAGGTCGAGAACCAGCTCTGGCGTCAGATTGGGCACCAGGCGAAAGTCGAGCTTGACCATGGCCTTGGCCGGCAGCACCGTCTTCGAACCCGGGCCGGTATAGCCGCTGAGGAAGCCACAGATGGTGCAGGTTGGCTCGAAGAAGTGCTTCTTGACCAGTTCGTAGCCGGTCAGGTTACGGACAAAAGCCGGGATGTTCCAATCGGCCTTGAGCTGCTCTTCCTCGAAGGGGATGGACTTGAGGAGCTCGGCCTCTTTTTCCGTCGGCGGTCGCACATGATCCATCAGGCCGTCAACGGTGATATGATCGTCCGGCGTCTTCAGTGTGCTGAGTGCCCAGACCAGCCGCCAGGCGGGATTGGGCACGATAGTGGCGAAGGCCGAGTGCATGTCGCGGTTGGCACCGTGGGCTTCGAGCTCAACGTAGCAGATACCCTTTAGCCCAAAGGTGAGCATGAAGCGACCCCGGATGTCCTTGCCACCCGATTCCCACAGGCAGCCGTCGGCGGTGAGAAGGGAGCGATACTGCCTGGCAAACGACGTCAGATGGGGACTGCCGATCTCTTCCTCACCTTCGACGACGAACTTGATCTTGAGCGGCAGCGGGCCACGCGTCGCCAGCCAGGTCTCGATGGCCTGGACGCGGCTCATCAGATTGCCCTTATTATCGGACACGCCGCGAGCGTAGAGGCGGCCGTTACGAATCTCAGGCGCGAAGGGTGGCGAGTGCCAGAGGTCGAGCGGTTCGGGCGGCTGCACATCGTAATGATCGTAGATCATCAGCGTACGTGGCCCGTCGCCGATCTCGCCATAGACGACGGGATAGCCGCCTTCGATGGGGATGAGGTGCGTCTTGGCGCCCAGTTTGTTCAGGCGGGCGATCACCAGGTCGGCAGTTTCTTTCATGCCGATGTTCTGAGCAGAGACGCTGGGTTGGCGCAACAGCTCTTGCAGCTCGGCCAGGAAGCGCTCTTTGTTCTGAGTGATATAGGTATCAAATGCGTCCATGTAAGCCTCCGTCATTTGATGGGAATGCGAGCCACGCTCAAAAGGCTGAGAATCGACGCGGATCATGTCACGTAGAGTCGTAAGCTTCTTTCACTGCTTGGCGGTAGATCAGATGTCACCGATTTCGACCATCTTCTCGCCCGATTTCAGCATAGCAAGGGCACGTCTGAGCATATTACCAAGTATCCGCCTCAAATGTGCATTCGAGGTATTTCCACACGTTATCAGGATAACCTGCGGAGGTGGGCCGTAGATCTCGAGAAGTTTCGTAAATCAGTAGCATCAATGCGCACACCGCGCATGCAAGGCTTGCCTCCACATTGCTCAGGATTGATTATAATTCTATCCATCACTTGATAACTCCATTGGCAATTCCTTTCATACGTGCAAGCAAGCCTTCACGTCGCCCACCTGCGCCCCGCGCATGTTGGTGACGGGCAGTGTGCGATAGGCCGCCAGAGCCGAAAGCTGCACCTCACTCAAGATGCCAAGCTGCTGAAGAATCTCGATGGTGGCAACGGGGCGCGCCCGGCCGATCGCGTCGCCGTCAATGACCTTGAAGGCAATGCCTGCTCCCCTGGGCAATTGCGGGCAAGGCAGAATACCCAGCGCCATGTACCCTTCGGCGCCGCCCTTACAGATAAGCGAACCCTCGGCGACACGCATCAGATCGGTGTCCAGCCGCGCTGTGCCGCTCACCATCTCCGGGTGTGTCTGCATGGCGCGTACCACCCGCCGGCAGGCAGCCTGACGCAGCGGCGGCCAGCGGCCTGGCTCGACCAGGCGGGCGAAAGCCAGGGCAAAGTTGTAGAGAGGCATGCCGAAGGTTGGCACAGTACAGCCATCACTGGCCAGCTTGATCTTCTCCGCCGGCAGGTCGGTGAACTCGCTCAACAGGGCAATGATTCTCTTTTGCACGAGATGATCTGGGCGGTAGTAGCCTTCATGCGCGATGCCCAGGAAGCGGGCCATAGCCAACATGCCGGAGTGCTTGCCGGAGCAGTTGGAGTGCAGGGTCGTCGGCTTTTCGCCGGCCGCCGCCAGCCGCTCGGCTGCAGCCTTGTTGATGGGCGGGTGTATGCCGCACATGAGCGCCGACTTGTCCAGCCCGATGCGATCCAGGATACCCTGGACGGCCTCGACATGGAAGTCCTCGCCGCAATGAGAAGCGCACATGACGGCGATTTCTCGATCACTGAAACCGAAGTGCTCGGCGCCGCCACTCTCGATAAGAGGCAACACTTGCAGCGGCTTGGCCGATGAGCGCGGGTAGCTCACGAGATAGGGATCACCGATGCTGTGCAGTAGCTGCCCATCAGGATCAACAATGGCCAGCGCACCAAGATGAACACACTCCACCACATCGCCGCGGGTCACGTTCACGAGCGGAGCAACGTTAAGCATTGTTTACCATCCTATGTATCAGTAACTAATATAGATGACGGTGGTCAAAAAGCAGCAACCAGGCCGCTGCTGTCTGACTACTGACGTACTGATTCCTGACGTATTGACCGCCGATCACCCAAGCTGCCGCCGGGCAGCGGCCAAAGCCTCATCGAGTCTGTCAACCCCAGGCCCACCGCCTTGGGCCAGATTGGGTGTGCCACCGCCACGCCCCGCAATGATGGGAGCAACAGCCTTGAGCAGGGCACTCATGTCTTGTGGGAGATCGGCTGAACGGGCGAAAATGAGGCTGGCGCGGTCGCTCGAGCGCAGACCAAAGAGCACAACCGTCATTGGGGCCGCTGCCAGCGTCATGGCAAGGCGCCGCGCTTCCTCACCTGTGCGGTCGTCTAGCACCCGCACGATCAGTCGCCGACCATCTACAACAGGTGTTTCGGCGATAAGCGCCCGCGCTTCGAGCTCTATGAGCTTCTTGCGGGCATCCTCCAGCAGATGATGATTGTCGCGGGCCTGGGCCAGTGCCCGCTCCACCGCCTCGCGCAGGTCTTGATCTTTGACGCTCATGGTGTTGGCCAGGCTATTGACCACATCATTCTTCCAGCGATAATCCAGCAGAGCGCGGCGGCCACAGTGGAAGTCCACACGCAGGGTATCACCACGTCGCTCCCAGCGACGAATCTTAATCAAGCCGATCTCGCCCGCCGAACGGACATGGGTTCCACCACATGGCGAGTAATCAAACCCCTCTACCTCTACAATGCGGATTATGCCACTGACCACCGGCGGTTTGCGCAAGGGGAAGCGAGATAGCTCCTCACGGGTCACCTCATGCACGTGCACAGGTGCATCGGCAAAGATGACGCCATTGGCCACATCTTCGACGCGAGTGGCGTCGGCAGAACCCATGCCGGCAAGCTGGACATCAATGGTGCATAGGTCGGCGCCGAGGTGGAAGGAGACGGTGGGGGCATGCAATACCTGCTCAAACGCCTGAGAGAGGATGTGCTGGCCGGAGTGCTGCTGCATGTGGTCGAAGCGTCGTTGCCAGTTGACGATGCCTTCTACGTGGTTATCAGCAAGCTGACCGCCAAGTACGTGCACAACCTCGCCACTGACCTCATCCTCGACAACATCAATCACCGGTACACCGTTCAGTGTGCCGGTGTCGTTTGGCTGCCCGCCGGCGGTGGCATAGAAAGCGGTGCGGTCAAGGATAACGGCAGGGTGGCGGTCTACTGTCGTGTGCTGCACGACCTGGGCGGTGAACTGGCGCAGGTACGAATCGCCATAATAGAGTTTTTCCGTCATGGCTGCCAGTATAGCACAAGCGGGGATGCACGGCAATGCACTTTCAGCGGTGATTAGACGCATCTTTGCAGGCAGTTGCCTGCCCTGTGCCGGACAGGCACAGGGAAACCGCACACCCTATAGGCGCGCCAGTCCACATACCCTCCCGCAGGTTACCCAAACCTGCGGGAGGGGCATTAACCGGCCGACGAAGGTCGGCATTGCTCCATCTAGGTGCGATTTTAGTTGCTACGCAGACTCCACGCGCTACGACTTCGCTTCGAACGTGCCGAACTCGCGCGCTGCCTGGTACATGGCCACGATATTCTCGACCGGCGTATTGGCCTGCAAATTGTGACAGGGAGCGAGGATGTAGCCCGTGTGGTCGCTGGCCAGGGTCGCAATCAGCCACCTGACCTCGTTGCGCACGTCGTCGGGCGAGCCGAAGGGTAACGTCTCTTGATTATCAATGCCACCGTGGAAGGCGATACGCTCACCGAAGGTAGCTTTGAGCGCCGCCAGGTCCCAGTCGCCACAGCGCCACTGGATGGGGTTGAGCACCTCGATGCCCATCTCAACCAGGGTGGGCAGCAGTGGACGCAGGTCGCCATCGTCATGATGAAAGACGATGATGCCGTAGGACCTGGCCAGATCAATGGCGCGCTGCATGGGAGCGCGATAGAACTCCTCGAAAACGCGAGGGCTAATCAGCAAGCCATGCTGCGAGCCGAAGTCATCGGTTACCTGTGTGATGTCAATGACACCCCGTCCGGCCTCGAAGCACCGGCGGTGATATTCGGTGAAGAAATCGGACAGTCGCTCGATCAGATAGCGCGTGAAGTCGGGCTTGTCGAGCGGATCCATCAGCGAGCGCGCCAGACCGCGCAGCTTGTTGTGCCAGTAGAAGATGGCCGTGTAGCCACAGCTTACGGCACGTTGCGGGTACTGGGCGGCCAGAGTCGGGATTTGTGCATAATCGTACCAATCGGGCGACGGCCAGGGAAAGGCCTTGAGGTCGGCAATTGTCTCCAAATTCGCCATGGGGAAGTGGATCTGCTCGTTGTACACGCCGGTGGCATACACCTGCTTGCGATAGCCGAATCCCCAGGCGTCTTCCCAGTAATCATCCTCAGTTCGAGGCGTCGGCCCGATGTACGGCGGTGCGATGCCGAAGATGCCGTCTATCCCCAGACGGTCGTAGAGGTCAAGGTTATTGTCCACGCAAAAATGGGCATAGAGCTGCTGACGCACTTCCTCGGTCATCCATATATCTGTCGGCAGGCGATCAACCGGCTGATGACGGATGGCAGCCAGCACGCGCTCGCGGTGCGTCATCTCCATAATCCCTCGCGCAGGCTCTGGCCGTGTCCCCAATAGATCTCAGGGTGCATCAGGCGATGCTGTACTTCCTTGATAATGATCTCGGCGGATGCTTCCAGCGTCTCTCGCCCAAACTCAGCTGTGGCGTCCTGGGGGGCCATGCGCGGTGGATTGGCGTGGACGCCTACCATAGGCTGACCCTTGGGGGGAAGTGCCATGAGATCAACGGTCTGTGGGTGGAGGTGTAAAAGGTGCGATGTTTCCCAGCCGCCGGCGTGGTCGCCCGCCATCGGGTAGCGATCCTGGATGAGGGCATAATCCAGACAAGCCCAAGCCAGCATGCCACGGCGGTGGTTTCGCTGACGCTGGTTGAAGAGCAGTACGGCTGCCCGCGCGTGGTCAATGAGGGGATAATGGCCGGCGACCAAGACGCCGACCTGGAAGCCAAGCGAATCCGCTTCGGCCAGGATGTGCAGCAGAAGATGATTGTAGTTGAGCGTTTGCTCGGTGACACCGAACGGCTGGCGGTCGGCGGTGAAGTTATCGGGTGATAACTCCATGCCCTGGGCAATAAGGTCTCGGTCAGCGGCGTTGGCTTCCATCAGTGCTTCGAGTCGGTTTTCGCCATAGTAGAGGGGTGGAAAGACCAGGCCACCGCCCTTCTGGGCGCAGAGGATAGCAAGCCCTTCGGCCTGCAGGGTGTCGGCCCCCACGGGGTTATGGAAGCCGTGCCATTCCAGGGTGCCGATGGGGATATAGACGACCGGGCATGCCCTGCGCCGGGCCACGATTTGGGCCGGGCGCAACATGTGGTAACGGACTTCAGGGGGCATAGTAGACCTCCAGTAATCAGATATCAGTAATCTGACAACGGCACAGTCGTCAGTAGCCAGATCGCCCCGTCTGACTACTGACATACCGACTACTGAATCTGGCTACAGCTTGGCCGGGTACTTGTAGTGCTCGTTGATGTGGGGCATCTTCTCCCAGTCTTCGACGGCTCGGACGTCGTCCCTGTTCAGCAGCTCATCCAGCAGGGCAACCGCCAGATCGTAGTTCTTGGTGGAGTGATGCTCTAGAATATCGAAGAGCAGGATAGACTTGTCCCCGGTCTTGAAGGCGAGTAGAGCGCGCTCCATGTCCAGCCAATCGGGTAAGATGCGCTCGAACATGATCTTGGGCGGCAGGCCGGCAACCTTCTGCGGGTGAACACCGGACTTGTTGACGATGGCCGGAATCTCGACCACGACGTTTTCAGGGATGCCCGGCAGATAGCCACCCTTATTGGGTACGTTCACCTGGAAGTATCCTTCGTTGTCGTTGACCAGGCCATCCATAATGGGGATGATCTGCTCGTGGGTCTTCGTCTTGCCCAAAGCGGCGACCAGGTCGGCCTTGGGATCGTTGGCCCAGGCCTTCATCTGGGCGATGCGCTCCTCGAGTCCTTTGACAAAGAATGGGCGTCCCAGGTGGGTGTCAGGGCCGCCCCACGGCTCGCCATACCAGCGCTTCTTGGTGACGATGTCCGTGTGATACCACCAGCCGCAGCCGCGCACGGTGTCGCCAATGGGGAACAAGCCGTACATGTGGTACTGATGGCAGGCGGCGCGTGACATTTGGGCATCATGGGTGCGCTGGGCGACATGAGTGCGCCAGTACTCCTCGCCCTTGGTGGCGATCCATTCGTCAATCAGAGGATAGGCATTCTTGCCTTCGTACTCGAACCTGGTCAGCCAGATGTTGTGGTTGAGTCCAGGCGCTTCCCACACCACTTTCTCTGGATCAATGCCGATGGTGCGGGCGATCTCCTGATAGCCATAGTGGCCGTGACAGAGGCCGATGATCTTGGTGCCAGTTTCGCGCGTCATCAGGGTGCAGCCCTCGAAGACAGGGTTGCCAGATTGGATCAGCCAGGCCTTGGGGCAGATCTTCTCAATGTCCTGTGCCACGTCCAGCATCAGCTTGAATTGATGGTAGTTGCCAAAGCCGGCCCCGCCGTGGTAATAGCCGTACTTGGACATCAGGTCACGCATATCTGCTTCGATGTAGTGTCCCAGCACATAGGCGGTATTCAAGACGAAATCACAGTCCTGTAGGGCCGCCTGGCGATCCATGGTCTTGTCGAAGGTGAGGTTGGAGCCCAACTGCCGGGCATAGCGTGTGCCGAGGTTGTAGATCATGTCCAGCCGCTCTTCATCAATGTCCATAAAGGTGATGTGGCTGCCGGCCAGACTGTCGGTCAGACAGAGGTCCCTGACAATGCCGAGGGAGAACTGTGCACTGCCCGCGCCGATGACACAGACTTTCACTGCCGTAGACATAACTGTCCACTCCTTTGTGAGGTTATTGGGGGAATCCGTACAGATTGAGTATAGCACGGTGGGGAGAGGTAGTCAAACGGGTTGGCGGTGGTAACTGTTCAGCGTTGGGGTAAGGGAAGTTGGAAAGCGGAGCGAGCTGGCCACGGATGCAGGCGGCATTCTCCATACCCTCCCGCAGGTTTGGGTAACCTGCGGGAGGGTATGTGGGCCGCTCATGGCCGGCTTCCCAAGTAGAGTAGCCGCTTAGCCACATCGCCAAGGCTGGAGGCATGCCCTACCCTAGTACCGCCCGGCATGCTCGACCTTCCAGATGAAGATATGCGCGCCGCCGACCTCGACTTCGACAGGCTGGGCCATGAAGGCACTCTCCGGCCCGCCTAGGGCATAGGGGAAGGCGCTGACAAAGACCTTGCGCCGACGACAGACCGTGCGGATGATCTCGACGATACCCGCCACCTGGTCGTCATCGGCGCCCATGAGGATCGTATAGTTGCCGGTGCGCAGAAAGCCTCCCGTCGAGGCCATCTTGGTTGCACGCAACCCGTTGGCCATCAGCCTGTCCAGGAGGGGGCGGACATCTTCCTCCTGGACGATGGCGAGAATCATCTTCATGCGTCTCTCCAGTGTTCACATGGCGCCGGATACACTCTGATGAAAACAGGTGCAGGTTGCCAAACCTGCGGGAGAGTCAACAGGTTTCCGACACTTTTGGCATTGACCCGTTGAATGAGCTCAAACACGGATGTACTCTTCGACATCCCAGACGAAGACGTTAGCGCCACCCACCTCAACAGGCTGAGTCATGAGTATTGCGCCGAGCGCTTCCCCCGATGCGGGGATTGTCGCCGGCTGCGTGCGCGTCCTACAGGCAGCCCGAATAATATCCAGGACACCCGGCACCTGGGTATCGCTGACGCCGATCAGGATTGTGCTGTTACCGCTGCGCAGGAAGCCGCCGGTTGAGCTGATCTTTGTTGCGCGCAGGCCTCTTTGTGCCATCGCATCGAGAAGGCCGCCAACGTCCTCATCCTGCACGATAGCCAGGATCATCTTCATGACGTCCCCCTTATCTCTTTCATCGTACGAGCAAATGCACGGCCCACCCAAAGCACAGCCAATACAGCAGTAGGGCTGCCCTTTTGCCCAGACCGGCGTCCACAGAATCTCAATACCGCAATTGTTGCATCGCATGTCTCACCCATGCCCTGTCAGTGATCGTCAATCCAATCTGACGCCACGGCTGGCTTTACATAGATGCCGACGTCGCATACCTGTCTGTACCTGGCGCCAGGTCATCACTAGGACCCAGTCTCCACCGGAGAGTTGGTCTTTTTCGCTTCGGGCTTCATCGGCGGAGTGCTCTTCCCACTGATGGCTTCAGACGAAGGGGATACCGGCACTGTGACACTCTCCGTTGGCGATGTTGGCTCGGCAGGCTTTTCAGTAGCCCCGCCGGCGGGCTTGCTGACAGGCTTCACTGTGGCCTCGCCAGCAGCTTTGCCGACCGGCTTAGCCGTTGCTGAGGCAACCCGGCTTATCTGGCGGCGTGAGCGAACCAAGACCTGAGTGCCGCGCAGGATGCGCACGAAAGCCCAACCTGATAGCAGGAAGAGAATCAAGCCAATCAACGCAGCCAGTGGTCGGTACGATGTAGCAAACGTCTTCAATTCCCAAAACATATCCTCCAGCGATTGGTACAGCGTGATCGGCATGATTGTGGCTAATAGGAAGAACAGTGTGAGTAGCCCGGCAATGACACCTGTGGTCACCTTATATCCATCCCATCCCTCCCAGAAGCGGCGATTGCTGGTAGCCTGGGTATCCTTCTTGACCATCTCTAACCTCCACATATTCAACAGACATCTTGTCCTCTCGACGATGCGATTATGGATGATGCTTGTGAAGAAACAGGTTACCACAGGTTAACGAGAGGTGAATAGTCGAGTCCACAAGGTCAAAGCCAGGCGCGGCGTTACCTTTTGACGAAGCGATAGCCAACACCCCGTTCGGTCAGAATCAGCCGTGGATGCTGGGGATCATCTTCTATCTTTTCGCGCAGTCGGCGGATGTACACTTTCAGATAGTCCACCTCCTCCGTATACTCATGGCCCCAGACCTTGGCCAACAGTGTGGCGTGCGGCAAGACATGACCGGCATTGCGCACCAGGTGGTAGAGCAGGTTGTACTCGGTTGGGGTGAGCTTGATAGGCCTGCCCTCGATGCTCACTTCACGCCGGGCGAAGTTGATTGTCAATCGCCCGGCAGTCACATCGGGCATGGCGCTGCTTGGCATGGGCATTGCGGCACGTCGCAAAACGGCGCGCACACGGGCCAGCAGCTCCAAATGGCTGAAAGGCTTGGTTACATAGTCATCGGCGCCGATCTCCAGGCCACGCACCTTGTCAATCTCACCATCGCGCGCCGTTAGAATGATCACAGGAACGTCGGAGAAAGAGCGTATCTGGCGGCAAACCTCATAGCCGTCCACGTCTGGCAGCATAATGTCGAGCAAAACAACATCAGGGTGCATGGTCTCCACCATCTCCAGGCCGCTCTCACCGCCGGTCGCGGTTATCACCTGGCAGTCGTGCCACTGCATGGTAAACGTCAGGCTAACGACCTCCAGGATGTCTGGATCATCGTCAATGACCAACACCTTCACGGCTCAGCCTCCTTGGGGCCATTCAAGGGCAGACGGAAATAGAACTCGCTGCCGCCGCCAGTGGCCTCACGGTAGCCGATGCTGCCGCCATGGAGCTCGACCAGCGACCGGGTGACGGCCAGTCCCAGGCCGGCACCGCCGGGCTCGGTACGGCGCGCCGCGGCACCACGATAGAAGCGTTCGAAGATTAGGTCACGTTCATCAATTGGGACCGCCGGCCCGTCATCGGCAACAGACACCTCAAGGGTGTCATCCTGCTCGGTCACGACTACCGACACATGGCCGCCGGGCGGGGTGTAGCGGTGAGCGTTTGATAGAAGGTTGGTCAGAATCTGCTCCAGGCGTCGTCGGTCGGCCATCAGACGCGGCAACGCGTGCGGAAGCCGAACGGTGACCGTCTGTTGCTTCTGCTCCATGAGTGGACGCATCGCCTCAACCGATGAGTGGATAATCGGGCGAATATCAATCAGCTCACAGGTCAATGGCAGGCGCCCGCTCTGCAGACGGGCCAGATCCAGAAGATCGCCGACCATACCGGACAGGCGATCGGCGTTGCGTGCGATGCTGCGTACCAGGCGCATCTGTGTGGGCGTCAGGGTATTCTCGCCTGAATCGAGCAAAAGGCCGGCCGATGCCTTAATGGCTGTCAACGGGGTGCGCAACTCGTGCGACACGGTGGAGAGAAACTCGGTCTTAGCCTGCTCTGCAGCCCGCAGTTGGGCAACGGTGTGTTTTTCCAGGGCATGGAAGCGGGCATTGCGTACGGCCAGGGCGGCTTGTTGTCCCATAAGGCCCAGCAGGTTCGCCTCTGCCCCACTGAATGTCTGTCCGCTGCGCCGGGCCACCCATAGACAGCCGATGACCTCTTGCTCAAGAATCAGCGGGGCGCAGGCGGCGGCGCGGGCCTTTGGATGGAGCGCAGCGACAACAGGGCAGCCATGGCCGGTGGGCGAGACGACACGTCCTGCGGCGAGCGCCTGCTGACACAGGATGTCATCTTTGGTGGACTCCTTTAGGGAGGCCACCTCACCCTCAAGCAGGCCGTAGCCTTTGCTCTCGCGCGCGTCGCGCCCGTCGTGCAGCAAAATCACGCCGCAATCCGCTTGCACGCCCTTGCATGCTTGCTGAATGATGGTCTCTAGCACGACTTCCATGTCCAGGGAGGCGGCCGTGGTCAGTCGCATCATCGTGTTCAGGGTGTCGGCCTCGGTAGCCCTGAGGCGCGCCAGACTCGCCGCCTGGCCTAAACTGCTGCTGGTCAGGGCGGCAGCGATGAAAAGAAACCCGCGTGCAGCAGCCAGTGTCGGATCGAAGGCATCTGCCTCAGCCGCGCTGGCTATCCAGGCAGCCAGCATGTAGCCCAGCGTGGCGCCCGTGGCGAGAACTCCCGCCTGCCGTACCACCATGCGTGAGCCAACATCGAGCATCGTTGTCAGGTAGATGACGTTGATGGGACTGCGCTGGCCGCCGCCGGCCAGCGTTGCTGCACTCAATGCGACTATGTCGAGCAAGGCCAGTACATGGGGAGACGGCTGTCGGCGAGAGGTAACCAGTATAACCATGCTCAACACAAAATAGGCGGTGAGCAAGAGTAGGGGCGTGACAGGCAAATCCGGGCGCAGGATGGCAATGACGACGGACAGCAGGATCGCCGCCCATCGCCAGCCAGACCTGGCCAGAGTCGCCGATACGGCTGCACGAGCCATAGCCTCCTCCTTTTGTTTCACCGGCATTATACCATAGCATTGCCCTGTGCTGTACACACCCCGGCAAGGTAATTGTTCATCGTTTGCACAACGAGATTCTCACCAGAATGTCCCGCTACAAGCGGCGGACGGAGCGCTATTGGCCGTTGTGCTGGGGCGCAGAAGACATTAGACAAGCAGCGGTTCCTGTTGCTTCCACGGCAAAGGTCAACTCCTGCCAGGGTAACGGGTTAACGCAACGTTAACCTGGCTTTACCGATGCGTACACGTGCCTATGATAGAGTGCATGCATGGCCATGTATATTGCTATTGTGCACTATTCGGCGCCGCCGATCATCGGCGGTGTTGAAACGGTCATGCGCGCTCATACCGAACTTCTGCTCTCCGCCGGCCACAAGGTTGTTATCCTGGCCGGGCGAGGCAACACATTCGATAAGCGGGCCCCGCTGATCCGCATGCCTCTCCTGGACTCGACGCATCCCGACATTCTGGCAGTCGGCAAGGAACTGGCCCAGGGGGTTGTGAGTGAGCATTTCGTAGAGCTACGCTCGGCCGTTGAGCATGAGCTGCGAGACCAACTTGGCGACGCCGATGTTTGCATCGTCCACAATGCATTCACGTTGCACAAAAACCTGCCTTTGACGGCGGCACTGTGCAACCTCAGTGCAGACAGGCTGGTGCAAATGGTAGCCTGGTGCCACGATGTGGCATGGACAAATCCCCAGTACCTGCCTGCTCTCTATGACGGCGAACCCTGGAATCTGCTGAAACGACCGGCGCCTGGTGTACGCTATGTTGCCGTATCTAGGGATCGCGCTGGTCAACTGGCCACATTGTGGGGACAGGATGGCCCGCCGATGATACAGATACCAAACGGCGTGGATGGCCCGGCATTCCTGCGCCTGGGCCCAACCGCCCAGCGGCTTGCCGAACGCCTCGCGCTGTGGCACCAGGATCTGGTGTTGCTGCTTCCGGCGCGGTTGACCCGTCGCAAGAACATCGAGCTGGCGATACGTACGACTGCCAGCCTGGTAGCACGTGGCATCAAGGTGTGTCTTCTTGTCACGGGCCCGCCAGGCCCGCATAACGTCACCAATATCCACTATGTGCGGCAACTTGACGAGCTGCGGCGCTCTCTCGCTGTGGAGCGCCAGGTTATCTTGCTATACCTGGAACGTGATGCGGCAGGACGGCCGATGCGCATCGGCGACCGTGTCGTGGCCGATCTCTATGCTCTTAGCGATGCTCTGCTCTTCCCGAGCAAGCAAGAAGGCTTCGGCATTCCCGTGCTCGAAGCAGCACTGGCTCGTATGCCTGCCTTCTACTCCGACATCGAGCCACTGCGCGAGCTGGCAGGAGATGACGCCCATTTCTTTGCCCTGGACAGCTCACCACAGGCCATCGCCGACCAAATCGAGGACTGGATGCGCAACGATAGAATCTACAGGCTGCGGCGGCGTGTCATTCAACGCTACACCTGGCAGGCAGTCTATGTCAACCACATTGAGCCGCTGCTGATGGAGATAGCTCAGCAAGCCAAGCCACAGTTGGATACCAAATGAGGTTGAGGCATGATAGAGGTTGCATCCGAATCAAAGATCGCCGCGCCTGCCCCATCGCACTACCACATTCTGCTGCCCATGGGCGACCTGACGAATGCGGAGCAAATGATAGCCGTGGCCCGCAATCTGGCCAGCCCGCGCCGGGGGCGTGTCACCGTGCTATATATCGTTGATGTACCTGCCGACAAATCCTTCAGCGAGGGCGCAACCGAAGCTCGGCGTCAGCGAGAAGTGCTCGAGAAACTGGCGCAATCGCTGTCCGACGATATTCTTGACATACGGACGCTGGTTCGAGTCTCGCATGAGATCTGGCAGGGTATCCACGACGTGGCCTTTGCCGAGGGCACGGACCTGCTTATTCTCGGCTGGAAGGGCTACACGCGCAGCCCCGACCGCATCTTCGGTCGCACGATTGATGAAATCATGGCCAATCCGCCCTGTGATGTTGCCGTGGTGAAGCAGGCAGCCCTGACCCAGCATCCACACATCCTCGTCCCGGTGCGAGGCGGCCCCTATGCCCGGCTTGCCCTCGAACTGGCAGAGTCGCTCGCTGCATCCCTGGACGGCCAGATCACCATCATGCATGCCGTGCCGCAGGCCAATATGCTTGAAGCAACATCGGCCGGCGAGCGCCCGTTCATGCAACTCATGCAACAGGTGAGAGACATCGCCCATGTCCGGCGCATTGTCACTTCCAGAGGCGACCCGGTGCAGGCTATCCTCGATGA
>Ga0272448_1002303_pt1 | contig 24140 bp, 26 predicted proteins | sample YNPCB0191_FD_202220 | JGI IMG/M metagenome (GOLD analysis project Ga0272448, IMG submission 202220) | Hot spring sediment microbial communities from Yellowstone National Park, WY, United States - YNP-CB-019-1 | ecosystem: Environmental > Aquatic > Thermal springs > Hot (42-90C) > Sediment... | reverse complement strand
AGCTTCTTGGAGGCGGTCAGCAAGCCAGAATAGGAAACGTCGTTGCCCTTGACGACATATGGCAGCTCTAGAAGGCGAGAGCCCTTGGCCGCCAATGCCTCGATGGTGGGACCACAGGGGCTGGCCAAGCCGATGAACCTGCCAAACTGATCCAAGAGCTGACCCACGGTCAAATCTAGGGTCTCTCCAAAGACCCTCCACCGACGGGTCGAGGGAACCACAACCGCCGTGTGACCTCCAGAAACGAGCAGGCACACGGGGTCGGAGACGGAGGTCAGGAGGCTGCCCAGCTCGAGATGACCCACGGCATGATTCACCGGCACGAGTGGCTTATGATAGTAGGATGCTAGCGCCCTTGCCACTACGGCACCTACCCTTAAGCAGGGGCCCAAGCCAGGGCCAGCCGAATAGGCGACGAAGTCAAGCTCGCTCATCTTCAGGCCCGCATCGTTAAAACACGATTCCACTACGACTGAAGAAACATCGACGTGGTGACGTGCCGCCTCTCTCGGGTGAATGCCAGAACCAGGAGGCGCCCTATAGATGTCCCGGCTGTCGGAGAGTATCCTCCCCTCGGAATCCACGATGGACGCCCCGAAAGTGTGGGCTGTGCTTTCTATGCCGAGACCTACGATCACGCCGTGGTTCCGACCGCGCACACTGCCATCAACCCATCTCGGCGAAAGATAACCTTTATCTTTAGTGCGGAACTACTCGCTCTGAATGAGCCCTTGGGTCAGGACCGCCGAAGTTTCTTTCCACATTCATGCAACCGAAGACGCGAACAAAGTGAAAGAAGCTCTAGGAAGGACTCTCGGGATTGGAGGGTTCGAATCCGACGTCCTTTACGGGCATTATGGAAATACCATCATCTACAACAGGGCGCTCCTTGATGACGCAGAAGCGGAGCGGCTGGTGAAGGAAGTTTGCGCCGGCTTGAACTCCGCCGACAAGGCTCTCATCCTGAAGGACCTAGACAGACATGTCGATGAGAAGGGAACTCTGTTCATCCGACTTGATAAACAGCGAATGCTCGTTGGCCAGCTTGCTTTATCCGACGCCGACCCCGTCCGGATCAAGGCGAGGCTCAACGTCAAAGGAGATAGAGCTCTGGAGATGATCAGGGACTGCCTAGCATGAAGAACATCGAACTCTGCGTCCGCCCAGCGCTGCCTTATGATAAATGGAAGAAGGCATTGCAGATGACAGGCTCCTCGATTGTGGGGTTGGACATGAAAACGGAAGAAGCTGTGGAGTTCAGGAAGGCGGTTGGGGCTCAGATATCCTGTTTCCTACGCGGCGCGCGTGAGACCGAGGCCTCCTTACCAGTCATCGAATGCCTGACCTTAGATGAAGCCCTGAAAGTGAAGAGGCCCCCACTAATCCTCCGGGTGAGCGCGTCGGCTTCGGAGGAGCAGCTAGACGCCTTTTTAAAAAGATATCCTAACCGAGTCGCCGTTCTAGAGATCAGCGGGGCGGAGATGCGCAGCCTCTACGAAGAGGGGCGCCAAGAAATGTTCGGCAACGTCGTGCGCTTGGCTCGAGTGGCTTCGGCGAAACGCGTTCCCCCAGCCATATCTTCCGACGCACAAGACACGTCTCAGCTCATTACATCAATGGGCAGGTCGGCATTGATGAACTTGCTAATGGGCAGGGATGAGGCGTGCGGGGGGTTGTTACAGAGGCGTGCGGCTGACAGGCTCCTTCGTGCCTTGATCACACAGGAGGGCGGAAGCTTCTGAGGTTGGTGAAGAGGTACTACGCCGTTCTGGCGCCTGCGGGATACAAGGTGGACTTGGGCCAAGTAAAGGCGAACCTGAAGAACCTCTATGGGGTTGTGTCATCTGTGGAGACGTCGCTCAAGGTCGTGGAGGATCGCCCCTGGGGTATTGTGGTCAGGGCCATAATGCGGAGCGGACGGACATCAGATGCCATCCTCTTGGCGCTAAGCTTCACTAAAGCCGGAACCGGATGGTTGCAACCCATCGCTTGCTCGGGGACGATCAAGGCGCTCAGAACAAAGCTTAAAGAAGCGGGCCTACCGACGGGCAAATCGGGATGAAGTTATCGCCGTCCCAGGCTGAGCCCTAAAGGCGTTGAAGACCTCGCGACGAACTGACCCAAAGTTTAAGCGCATTTGCTTGGCGTGCGCCATGAAATCAAAGCAGAGACGACAAACAGAACTTGCAGGGGAGCTCATTCGAAGAGGATCTTGAAGCCATTGACCGAAGCTATTTCCTTTTCGGGGATCACGTCGACGTTCTCCACCTCGGCGGAGGCAGGGCCCGACCGACAAGCATCAATGGCGAAGTTGACCTCCCTTTCCGGGCCATCAAAGAGGGCTTCCACCGACCCGTCCGGCGCGTTCCTAACCCATCCGTTCAAGCCGTACGTATCCGCTAAACGTGCGATGAAGTAGCGGAAGCCGACGCCTTGAACGAGGCCGTAGATTTTGACCCTTACCCGCAACACGATCTGGAGTAGCAGTGACGACCTGTGCTTAAAAACAGATAAGGCGGCTGCCGACGAGCCTTTTCAAGCACCTACGTTATTTCCCTGAGGATGATTATGGTGTTAGTGGTAGCTACCCCTTCGGCCCTTCTGATTTCGTCTATGCTGCTGTTGACTTCGGCAATGTTGGTACCAGTGATGAGGACAGCGATGTCGTACTGCCCAGTGATCTCGTAGACGCGCTGGACAGCGGGCAGCGCCTTTATCCGCGCTGAAACTTCGCTAGTGGGACTGGACGGAGCGACGGCGACCAAAGTGAGGGCACTGGCGGCCTGCCCCACCTCTATGTCGATCGTAAAGCGCTTAATGATTCCGAGTTCCTGAAGACGTTTGACGCGCCTCCTCACAGCCGCCTCGGAGAGGCCAACTTTCGATCCCAACTCGACAAAAGAGAGACGCGCATCGTGTTTCAGAAGATCAAGCAGCTTCTTGTCGACTTCGTCCATATCGTCTCAAGTTTCGCTACGGCGTTGCGGAATTAAAACCTTTCCGTCGGGTCCAGAGGAAGGCGAAGTCGTGACGCGCACGCTTTCTTGAAGATAGCACAATCCGATGGTAATGAGACGTCTAGAACGCCTTGTACAAATTCAAGGTCCCTTCAGCTCCGGCAACCAGTCGCTTTACCATGCTCCTAGGAAGGTCGCAGGCCGCAGCGGTGGACTTGATTGCCAAGGTCCTCCAACAAGTGTAGGTGCTGCGCCGAATGACCATGCTCAGGGGATGCAGGAGAGAAAGTGAACTGGACCCGTACGCGGTAAAGACGAAACGTTCCCCTTGCACTTGAATTTCGAAAAGGACAGCTGAGCCGTCGCGTGCCAAATGTGCTTTGACGTTAGGCGCGAGCTCGGCGCAGGAAGTATCGGAAAGGATGCCTATGATGCAGTCCCCTTGAGGAGTAAGGAAGTCTTCCTTTGTAATCTCCAGCGTCATCCTATTGGTAGCCTTCACGTTGGGATGGCCGCTGAAGTGAACCGTGGCCAGAAGGCGGTCGTCGCCGTTCATCGTCTAATAGCCGTCCTCCCCCACCAGCGGCACAAAGACGCAACCGCCTAGGTTCTCTTCGGTGAACCGGCTAGAAGTGATCCTCCTAATGCGCATGAGGTCTTGGTAGCCCATGGACCCCAAAGGGACCAACATGGTCCCATTCACCTTAAGCTGTTTCTTGAGGGCCAACGGGACGCGAGGAGCTGCTGCCGTGACGATGATACGATCGTAGACGTCTACCTCACCTTTAGGGTAACCCATCGTCCCATCACATTGAACCACCTTCACGACGGATGAGTAACCGGCTTTCGCTATGTTGTCGGCAGCGAACCTCGCCAGGTCGGGTATCCTTTCGAGGGTGATTACCCTTCCTTCGCCTTTGCCGTCGGGGGCGACGAGCTCTGCGAGCAGGGCTGCATTGTAGCCGCTGCCTGAGCCCACTTCTAGGACCTTGTCTCCTGGTTTAGACATCAAGGCGTCAAGCATGATGACGACCATATGTGGAGCCGATATGGTCTGGCCCGTGTCGCCCAAGGGCAGGGGCATGTCCGCGTAAGCCTCATTTTCCATTCCCGGCCAAACGAACAGTTCACGAGGGACCTTGAGAAAGGCCCTGCGCACGGCTTCGCTCTTCAAGAGCCCCTCTGACGCCAAGGCTTCGGCCAAGGCCCTCCTTTGGCGCTCGAAATCCATGGGCTATCCGAACCACCTTTCGAGGCTCTCCGATTTGCCCTTGGAGGCCTGCGCCACCCTCGCCACCGCTGCGTCGACTCGTTCGACGGAGAAATCATGTTGGTCACAAAGGAATGACCTCACCCTCTCCGCATCGATTTCCCTCCAGACGAGGTCCTTGACATCGACGACGGCTGGCTTGAGGAAGATGTCCCGTATCTGCTGGTAACTGGACCTCTCCAGTTCATCTCTTAGGGCCTCAATGCGGTCCAAAGACCCGTGCATATGGATGAGTTTGAGGGCCGTAGCCTGACCCACCCCTCTGAAGCCACCGGGATTGAAGTCCGTTCCGAGCAGTATGCCCAAGTCCACCAATTGGGCCCTGTCCAAGCCCGACTCTCGGAGCACGTCCTCTAGCTTGATCAGCTCGGGGTTGACTTCAACGTATATGCTCTTCCTGGGAAGCTTACGCCTGCCGGATATTGTAAGGTTCCTGACCAGCCTTGGTGAGCCGAAAAGCAGAGAGTCATAATCCTGAGAAGCCGTAGCCCACGCCGTGCCGGTGGCCGCTAGATGGGCTGCCTCACATTCACCCTCCGAAGGAGCCTGCACGATCGGAAGGCCCATGGCATCGAGAAGCTTCTTCGATTCGGCCACCATGGATTCGGTGAGCCTCACCGACATGGCCGCATACCGCCGAGCTGCTTCGGCATCGCCCCTCTGCCTAGCCTCCTCGTAAAGCTCGTAAGCCTTGTTCTTGGCTTCTACCCTGCGTGAGATCTCCTCCCGTTTGAGCTCGGGTGGTCGGCCGTCAAAGACGTAGATGGGCTTTATCCCCTTCTCCAAGAAGTTGCATGTGCGATAGAAGAGGCCGCTGAGGTGGCTGGTGATGTCCCCCCTTGAGTCCATAAGGGGGTCGCCATTGTCGCTACGGATGACAGCCAAGAACTGGTAGAGGGCGTTGTAGGCGTCTATGGCGATAACTCGCCGATAAAGGTCCTCCAGCTTGAGGGGGTACCTGCTCTTTACAATTGAAGCTATGTCTACGCCCATAGTACAATTGCCATTTGGTCGAAGGCCGATGTCCCTTAAGTGTTTTCTTGACGGGCTGGCTCGGCTCTGGGCTCCCTGTATTCGATGCGACGCCTGTCCTTGTCCATCCAGCTGACGCTGACTAGGCCCCTGATCTCGAGGCGCAGAAGGATGTTGTTGAGCTGCTCCAAGGTTATGTCCTGGGTCTTGCGTAATTCGTTCAACAGGTCCGTGTCGGTGGTCACCTTGATTTCCCTGATCTTCTCAACCAGCAGAGCTGCCCCCTCGTCGACCATGGTCAAAGCACAACCTGATAGAACGTCGTTCTTTAAGCAGCCTGTTGTAGGTTAATAAGCCTGTCTATTCCATAGCCCTAACCGTACTGAAACTGCTTCTGGGCTCTAATGACTTGGCTTCGGAGCCTCTTGTCCAGTTCGGCGTACCAGTCTTCTAGCTCCTTGCTGAAGCTAGGCTTGACCCGTGTCAGCGCCTCCGCGAAATCGACAGTGGTCACCTGCTCCGACTTGCGCCTGATCGCCGAGAGGCCCGCTTCCCTGCATAAGGAGTCCAAGTCGGCACCCGTAAAGTTGGTCGCCTGCTTGGCCACGGAGGACAGGTTCACGTCGGAGGAGAGAGGCATACGGCTAGCGATTATCTTCAGGATTTCCAGCCTAGCCTTTTCGTCGGGAGGTGCCACATAAAGGAGGAGCCCCAGCCTCCCAGCCCTCAACAGCGAAGGATCAAGGAGGTCGGGCCTGTTAGTGGAGCCGATCACAAAGACCCCTTCACCTGGGTAAAGCGAATCCATTTCCGTCAGAAGTTGGCTAAGTATGGTCTCGCCGCTCCAAGCTTCTTCAGAGGCCAAACGGGCCTTTCCTACAGAGTCTATTTCGTCGAACAGGATGATGCACGGACTGGATGAACGGGCCTTTCTGAATATGTCCCTGATGGCCCTTTCGGACTCGCCGAGCCACTTGCTCAGTATCTCAGGCCCCCTTATCGTGATGAGGTTCGTCTGAGATTCTGCGGCAAGGACCTTGGCCAACAACGTCTTGCCGCAGCCCGGAGGGCCGTAGAGCAGCACCCCCCTAGGAGGTTCGATGCCCTTCTTCTTGAACTCGCCGGGGCTCTTGACCGCCTGTATTATATTCTCACTTAGGGCCCGCTTGACGTCGTTCAGCCCACCCACGTCGCTCCAGTGAGCGTGAGGGACCTCCACGTAGAATTCACGAAGCGCGGTGGGCACTATGCCCTTGTAGGCCTCCAAGAAGTCCTTCATCGATATTGTTAGCCTCTCCAGCGTGGAAGCAGGGACCTTTGAAAGAGTGACGTCCGATTGAGGAAGGACGGAACGCAATGCCCCTAAAGCCGCTTCCCTGCACAGTGCCTTGAGGTCGGCCCCTGTATAGCCGTGTGTTATTTCCGCCAAGCGTTTCTGGTCGACGTCAGCGGCGATGGGCATGCCTCTGGTGTGTATCTGAAGGATCTCCAGCCTGCCTTCAGTGTTGGGAACTCCCACTTCCACCTCTCTGTCGAAGCGACCTGGCCGCCTGAGCGCCAGATCTACGTCTTCTATGCGGTTGGTGGCGCCTATTATAATGACGTTACCCCTTTCGCTCAGCCCGTCCATGAGAGAAAGCAGCTGGGCAACCATCCTCTTCTCGACCTCGCCGAAAACCTCCTCCCTCTTCGGAGCGATGGCGTCTATTTCGTCAATGAAAATGATGCTGGGCGCGTTCTCCTTCGCTTCCTTGAAGATCTCCCTCAGCTTTGCTTCCGTTTCCCCGTAGTACTTGCTCATTATCTCAGGCCCGTTGATGACATAAAACTTGGCCTGCGATTCGTTTGCCAATGCCTTGGCTATCATGGTTTTGCCGCAGCCCGGAGGGCCGTAGAGCAGCACCCCCCTAGGAGGTTCGATGCCCAGCCGAGCAAAGAGCTCGGGAAAACGCAAAGGAAGCTCGACGATCTCCCTTAGCCGGCGCAGTTGCTCTCGCAGACCGCCTATGTCTTCGTAGGTGACGCGCTGCTCGGCGATGACCCCCTCGGCAACATGAGGTTCGACCTTGAGCTTGGTGTGCTCCTCTGCCACAACAATTCCGCGGGGCGAGACTCGCAGGACCTTGAAGCTGACGGGGTTACCGAGCACGACGATAGACAGGGAACTGCCTTCCACAAGCGGCATGCCTTTGATCCTGTTCTTGACGAAGGACTCGAAGTCGGCGTCGATGTTGACGGACCTGCTTAAAGGGGCCAAGACCAGGCTCGTGGCAGACTTGACCGTGGCCCTGCAGATCGTAATGAATTCGTTCAAGGCCACGCCCAAGTTACGACGAGTTGAGCCGTCGACCCTGATGCAGTTCTCATCCGCTTCTCCCGGGTCGCTCGGCCAAGCCGTGGCGGCCGCCACGAATTTGCCTCTGAGCTCGAGGAAGTCCCCAGGCTTCACGCCCACCTTCATCATTGCGGAGAGGGGGAGGCGGGCTCTAGCCTTCCCTATGTCCCGAGGTAGGGCTTCTAGAACTTTCAGACGCAATTTCTTGGCCGCCAAGAGGACACCTCGACCAATTTGATTTGGTACCCAACAGATGGGAGGGCTGTCGTGCTGATAAGCTTACAGTGGGAAGCTGAAGCTTGAAGCCCCACTACTTGAGGCTAGTGGACGAGCGACTTACACCCATAACGTCCACTTGGCTTATGCCTTCTGTGGACATCAAAGCCGTTTCCAGCGGGTCGGTGCCTCCTTCCTTGTCCTCTATGCCGAAATCGATGACGAGGGCATTGAGGCCGAATGCTACGGGCTCCACCTTGTGCCTCACGACTATGGCTACGTCTTTGGTGGACTTCTTTATCTGTTCTAAGATAGTCTCGGGCTTGGTCTCCACGTCGTTGGGAAGGACCTTGACTCTAACCATCAGACTGGCCAATTCAGGATCACCCTTCTAGGGGCCTTCGAACCCGCAGTTGGCGCACTTGTACGGCCGAGCAAGAAGCCTGCACCGTTCACATCGCCATATGAGCACTTTGCCGCATTCGGGGCAGTAAAACTTGACGGACCTTTCCTTCGGATCGATGGGCTTGTTACAGGACGAGCAACTCGGTGGTTTCACCAAAGGTGACAAGGCGTTGTCAAGCCCCTTTTATGTGTGGTGTATTTAACAATTGCTCGCACAAAGGCCTCCTGTAACCTCTAACCTCCCCCTCTGAGGCTTGCCCTTGCTTAGGAAATTAGCTCAACGATGGCGGTCATGTCAAGAAAAGGTGTGGCGTGGCCCATGTCCGTGCGCAAAAGTGGGTGACTTGCACGGAAGACGCATACAGTTAAATACGCACGTTTCGTATGCTAAGCATAGCGGTGAAATACCCAGTTGGCTGAAATGGCGTACTGCGTCAAGTGCAGGGCCAAGAGGGAGATTAAGAACCCTAAGGAAGTCAAGCTTAAGAATGGAAGGAAGGCGTTATCGGGCACCTGCGCCAAATGTGGTACCAAAGTCTTCAAGATACTCGGCAAGAAGTAAGTCCACTTCTGGGCGATTTGGTTTTTATTTCCTTTCCATTATGGTCAGGAGAGAGCGTAGGCGCTGGAAGCGTTTTCCCAGCACCAACAGGGAGTCGAGGAAGCCCTTGGCCCCAAGAAGCCTGAGCAAGTTGATGCTATGGTAGTCGAAACTGCCGTCCCTCAAGCGTTCAGCAGCTTCGCTCCTTGCTAGCACTTTGAACAGGGCGTCTATGTCGTCGTTGCCCAGATCGACGTAGAGTTCGCGGAGGGCGAGCTGAACCCTGAAGTCCTTCTCGAATTGGTTCCTCCAAGAGCGCTCATAACCGTCCAACAGGCCTCGGTCGCCCTTCGTGATGGCTTCGGCCAAGGCCTCTCCGGCCATCTTACCCCCAACGCCCCCAGAAAAGATGCCGCCCGCAGTAATTGGTTTGGTCTGACCCGCGGCATCGCCCACTAGTACCTTCCTGCCGAACACGAACTTGTCTAGGGGGCCTCCCACTATTATGCTGGCGAAAGTCTTCTTGATGGTCTTGCCTCCTCTGCGTTCTATGTATGACTCTAGGGACGGCTGCAGGAGGTTCCCTTTGCCTGCTATGCCCACGCGCGCCGTAATAGGATCCAAAGGGATGACCCAGAGGAAATACTCTTTGCTCAGCCTCTTGTCAAACAAGACCTCAACGGTGCCTCTTCTGAGGTCAGGAAACACGCATTCATATTGAATGGCTTGCAGGAGGCCTTCAGGGCGAAAGCCTTTGTACGTCACAATGCCGCGGGCATCGACGAAGTACTTTGCTTCATAGTGGGAGGTGGATGTTGCGACCTTCACGGAGTCTTCCTTTTCCTCCAGAGATAGAACTCGTTCCCCCATATGGTATGTTGCGCCCGCCCTCGCCGCTTCCTTGGCTATGGCCTTGTCCAGCTCTCTTCTACGTAATGCCACGACGCCTAGCCTAGTAGCGTCTAGCTCTAGCGTCTTGCCGCCAGGAGCAACAAGGACGGCCGACCTTATGTTTTCCGAGATAATACGGCTGGATGGAGCTACGCCCAGCTGCTTTAGGCTAGTCAATGACACCAAGCCACCGCACTTCTCCGGAGTTCCGACTTCTAGGTCGTCGTCGAAAACGATGACGCTTAACCCTGCTTCCGCCGCCTGTCTAGCCGCGGAATTGCCGGCGACGCTGGCTCCAGCTACTGCAACGTCAAATTCGTGTGACAAGGTTCCTTCGCGGCCCCATGAGCCATTTCCGTTCCACGTCTTTAAGTTGACTGAGGATGAAGCAGCGACGACGAAGCCGACCTCAAAATGGTGAACGCGTAACGAGCCAAGCGAGTTAGGTCATTTGTGTTCTTCGCTTCGACATAACACCTAAAGAAAGGCTCAGTCCCACTGGGACGAAAGAGTATCCAAGACCGGTCAGGGTACACCACCTTGACGCCGTCGATGGTTATCGTTTCGCCCTCGGCCTTGACCAGTTCGTACACCCTGAGAAGAAGCGGCAGCTTCATCTGCTCCGAACACCTGAAAGCCCTCTTTATCATCTTGTACCTTGGTAGCTGGTGCTGAAGTTCGCTCATAGAAGTGCCCTGCGAATCCAAGAGGGCCAGCATTCGGATGGTGGACAACGCGCAATCTCCGTACAGCAAGGTCGATGGCCAAATGTATTTGCCAGTCTCTTCGAAGCCGAAGATAGCGTTCTTGTTCTTCCTTAGCGCATCGATGATGGCTGGGGGACCCACCCTTGTCGTTATCAATCGCCCTCTGCTTCTACACACGTCGGCGATGAGGTTGGAGGAGTTGATGGGGGCGACGATGGAGCTTCCTTTGTGATGGGAAAGGAGCTCTCGGGCAAAGAGGCTGCCCGTCACGTCGCCATAAAGGACCTTCCCCTTTTCAGTTACGAAGATTGCCCTGTCGCCATCGCCATCGGTGGCCACTCCGAGGTCGGCGGAGCGCTCCTTCACCGCCCTGCAAAGGGGCCCCAAGACTTCTGGTCGTGGGTACGGTGATCGTGAAGGGAACCTGCCGTCGGGGCTGTCGTTGATGGCCCAGACCCTACAGCCCAGAGCCTCTATCAGACGACGGAGCAGCCCAGAAGAGGCGCCGTTGCCAGGGTCCACTACAACTTTGAAACCCGACAACTTGCGACGAGGGATTCCTCTCAGCACACCTTTGAAGTAAGAGTCAGAAGGGTCAACGGACTCGATGCGTCCCACCTTGTTCCAAGGTCTGGATGTAGCTCTGTTGTTGAAGTATATCTCTTCTAGACGTTCCTCGTCGGAAGGACTTAACTCTCCGTCACCCCTGAAGTATAACAGCCCAATGACAGGAGGGATTGTGTGGCTACCCGTAACGACGACGGCTCCTGCTAGACCGTTGTCCTTGACATAATGAAGTACCGCCGGCGTAGGCGCAACGGAGCAGTCGTGAACGTTAAGGCCGCCTGCAGTAAGTCCCGCCACCACGGCGGCACGGATTGCGGGCGCGTGTAGCCTTACATCCATGCCGACTGCTAAGTCTCCACTTCCGCCGAGCATATGGGCGAAGCCGATGCTCATTTGAGCGGCGAATGCAGGTGTAAGGTTCCTGTTGATGAGGCCTCTTATGCCCGAGGTTCCGAAGAGCTTCAAGGGACTTACATCCAGAGACAAGCGAATCATCCGAAGGCATGCTAGAATCGGTTATTAATTGTATGGTGATGAAGGAAATTAGGAGTCGGCGCTTGGATGCCCGAGCCCGTGCTGCTACGATTTCCTACTTTTGTAAACGATGGCCTACGCCGGGTCGCAATTAAATACGGCGTTTGTGGACCCGCACACAGGCGAAAGCAAGTGCAGATGGACTGGAAGGCGGTTGTCGATGGTGTTGGCAAGGCTACGCTGGCGTTGCTCGTTGTCGAGGTATTGGCAAGGCTCGCCATGGCCTTCGGAGTGTCAATCGAGGGCGTCGCATATCTGGATCTAGCCTTCGTGACGATGGTAGCGGCCACCATCGCGGGCTACGGCGTGTATTATGGGCGCACGTTCAGGTTCCCGGGATTTCTCCTCGCTTCGGTCATCTCAGGCTTCGCGGGGCTTGTGTTGGTGTTCACTTCAATCGTAGCTGTAACATTCCTGCAGGCTGACGCCAGAACTATTCTGTTCTGGCTGGGGGCACTGCTCTTGGCTTTGTCTGTGCCCTTAGGCTCCCTCGGAGTCCGACAGATCAAACGTACGTTCGCCAGTTACACGACCGATATCGACTTCGGCAGGCACGTTAGAAATTTGACGGATGAGTTCGGAGGCTGTGCCGATGGGCGTAAGGAAATGCCTTCGCCTGACTTCGCCGAACCGGTGGCCTGCGAGTCGCCAGGGCGAGTAAGGGGCGCTGGGTTCGACCTACGCTGGAATGCCGGCTCCGTCGTGTTCAAATCCAAGGATTCCAGAAGTTTGGGCGTAACGGGTAGCGCCGACCTGGAAACCGAGGCAGGACCTGAAACCGTCGACGGCATCTGCATCGTGCTCACCACGTGTCCGACGGAATACGAGCTCGAAGGTGCTAGGCCGGCGAACGACGGAGATGCTCAGGAGCACGACTTCAAGACGCTTCAGGAATTGAAAGATAGGATGGCACAGGAAGCGGCGACCATGCCAGAGGAGGCGGAGAGTTTGTTGAATGAAGCCTTGAAGAAGTACAAGCCGGAAGAGGCATCTCAGGGCGAGAGGGTGTCAATAAGGGGGGTCATAGATGTCAGAAAAGACGCGAGAAGGAAGGTCGTGAAGGTGCCAGGAGTATATGTGTACAAGGGGCCCGAGGGAGAAGTTGTAAGAGTGGGCGGATCCATCGTACACACGAAGGTTTCTTCCGAGGGGGCCATCTTGGAGCTCAGTGGCGTCTACAGAGAGGGGGAGAAGCCTGTGACCATAGCTAAGAACGTCTCGGCGGGTTGTGCGCTGATGGCCGTCGGACCTAGATGGTTTGCCTTGAAGAGAGACGAAGCCAAGGAGGGGAGCGGCCAGTGAGCGCATTTGGAACCCTAAGGAATATGGGAAAGGCCGGCGTCGTGCTGCTTCTCGCCTACGCTGTGGCCGTGCCATTGGGCTTTGCTGGAGACATAGGCAAGGCGGTGCTGTACCTCTCCGTCATCCTCATCCTGCTGTCTTCGTTCGATTCGCCGAGGCCCATCAAGATATTCAAGAACCTCTTGGGAAAGATCGGCGGCTTGGCCTTCTTCTTCTGGTTGGTCCTCGTGATCTTCAACATCGCGTTGGTGCCCTTGACGGGGACCCAGCTCTTCTGGGCCTTTGTGGCAGCATTCGTTATTAGGATGGCCATAGAGATTCCGTAGATGGGCGAGGATAGGCGGTCGACTGGCGGTGAGCTGGGAGAGGGCTTGGAGACTCATCAACAAGGCTGTCCCTTCCCGACTGGGAAGCTATTGGTCCATTCGCCGTTTGGAAAGGGAGGAGAACTTAGCTTTGCTGCTCAAGAACCCCATAAGGAGGAAGATAGCGCTGCATTATCTCAGGAACAACAACAACTGGAGCAGCATTTCGTCGCTGGCGAGCGACATAAAGGAGAGCAAGGCCACGGTGCAGGACCACCTAGAGACCATGAAGGAGGAGTTGTTGGTAGAGAGGTGGTTCATGAATCGACGCCTATTCAGGATGAAACCAGAACTATATCCAGAGTTGACTCCAGACCCCTTCCTTTTCTTCGGGTTTGCCTTCGTCGTCCTTCTCCTGGTGGGATATCTGTTGAAGCCAAGCGAAACAATAGCGGGCATGCTGGCCGGGATACTGCTGACGTTCATAGCCTACGTGATAATTGAATCCAAGGAATCGTAGGAGGACTTGGCTCAAATGAGCAGGACGCAGGCGGCAACCACGGAGGTCCAAAGGCCGTTCTTGTCGCCCTCGGCCGACTGCACCACGTTAGAAGTCTTAAAGATCTTGCCCGATATCTTCCATTCCTGTTTTTGGGCGTCCCAGCTCTTGTCGGGGTCAAAGGGGAGCCCCATGGTGGACGCGAGCATGTAAATGGCCAAGTCCTCCGAGTAGTCAGCCGTCTTTGAATCGGTCATGCCATAGGCGTGGGCTTCCGACAGGTAGCCGTACATGTTCCTGTCGCGAGGTATGGCAAGGCCAATCCCCGCGGAGATCAACCTGTTAGGTTCATTGGTTTCGTTCCTGCTCATGACTACAAAGACGATCTGGCCAGGCTTGATGAGCTTGAGTCCGTCCTTCCTGCTGATGAGCTTGGCCCTGGGCGGGAAGATGCTGGAGACGGGGACCAAGTTACAGTGTGCGATGCCCGCGTCCCTTAAAGCCAGTTCGAAGCTCGCCAGCCTTTCTTTGTGACGACCGACCCCGTTGGTCATAAAGACCTTCTTGGGGATAAAGGAGGTCAATGCGCTGACTTGCAGGTAAAATAACGGTTGTATTTAAGTTGAGACCCGCGGTGAAAGTTGACACCATAAGTCAAATCAAATCAGACGTCGAGCCTTGTTGGCTGCGAACTAGACGTCCAAGGCGGGGGCGTCAGGCTTCTTGAACGAACCTCTTAGAGGTGAAATCAGAGCACCAAAGAAGTTGACGAACGCAAATACGAGAAAGACGTACCTTATGGCCGCCACAAAGAGGGACAGATCCGCTGAGTTGGGCTGACCGCCAGCGATGATGGCAGAAAGCGTTTGATATGGAAGCACGAAAGTCATCAGCAGCGTGGCTAGGGGTATGCTGATGACAAGGCTAGTGTTAATGATGGTGCTCCTGACACCGGCCGCGATGCCCCTCCGCTCAGCAGGAACCGAACCCATAACGGAGCTAGCATTGGGGGATCGGAAGAAACCTATGCCCAGCCCGGCCACGGCCAGGGCCTCTACGACCATCAGTTCGGGGGTGGTCAGGTCGAGCGACGCGAAGAGGAGAAACGATGCGCCGCTTATGGCCAAGCCGATGGCGCTCAGCCATCGGGCGCCGAACTTGTCGGAAAGCCTCCCGCTGACGGGACCTATGAAGAGCAGAGCGATATCAAGAGGTATCAAAGCCAGGCCGGCCTGCTCAGGGAGCAGGCCTCTGACGACCTGATAATAGAGAGCGATTACGAACGCCAGGCCGCCGAAGGTTATGCCGTTGAGCAGATTGGTGAAATTGCCCACGGCGAAGGCACGAATTCTGAAGAGGCGTGGGTCAATGAGCGGATGTCCGACGCGTCGCTCGATGTAGAAGAACAAGGACAGCATCAGCACGCCCAACAGAATGGCGACCTGAGTGAAGACGGACCTGATGTCGCCTACGGTCATCGCCAGAAGCAAGATGGTAAGACCAGTGGAAAAGGCCGCTGCACCAGCACCATCGAATTTCTGACCGATCTCCTTTCGGGGGAGCTCTTTGAGCCGCCTATGGGCCCAGTACGCGCCAAATGCCCCTATGGGGAGATTGACGACGAATAGAGACCTCCAAGAGAATAAGCTGATCATAATGCCGCTGAGCGTATATCCGACTATGTTCCCCGCGTTGATGGCTACCTGATTGATGCTTATGCCGGTTCCCAGCTCGTCAGGTGGAAAGGCATCGGTTACGATAGCCATGCTGTTTACGAAGAGCAGAGCGGACCCTACACCTTGAAGAAGCCTGAACGTAACAAGAGTCGTGGCATCGGGCGCGACGGCGCAGAGCCCAGAGCCGATCGTAAAGACGAGGAATCCGATGTTGTAGAGCTTCACGCGGCCGATCATGTCAGCAAAGCGCCCTATCGAAAGGAGCAAGACGGTGGTCGCAAGCCTGTAGCTCGTTATGATCCACACTCCGGCCGCCAGATTCGTGTTCAAGTCGTTCATTACTACCTTGAGCCCAACTACTATGATGCTCGCGTCCAGCGAAGACATGAAGATGCCAATGGTGGTCACCGTCAGCACAACCCACTTGTATTGCATGGCCCTATACCACGTTCTCCGCGCAGAAGGCCGCCAAGAACGCTAGCAACCGATCGTCCTCTGCCGAAAGGCGACAGCCGCGAAGAAGATTAAAAGCCTATCCTTCGTCTTCCGGGGTAGCCCTAGCATCGCGCCCGCGGCCGAGGAATGGTCGGTAGTGCCCTCCATGAAAGAATGGACGTCCAGCCTCAAAATACGGACGTGCTCAAGGCCTTGATTATGCGCTCTTCGGCCACTATATCTCTGACGGACACCACGCCGAAGGGAAGTCCGTTCTCGTCCACCACAACTAGATGGCGAATGCCGAACTTGGACATGGTCATGGCTGCCTCGTCCACCCTCGCGTCCTTCGAAATCGTGATGACTTGCTTAGTCATCAAGTCCTCTATGGGAGAATATATGCTCTCGCCCTTGGCCACGGCGTTGACGATGTCCCTTTCGGACAACACGCCCACCATCTTGGCCCTGTCCATAGGGTCTCGCACAACCAAGAGGCCCATCCTATTAGAGCTCATGAGCTTGGCGGCGTCCATGAGGCTGGCCTCAGGCTCCACTGTAACAGGAGGCGACCTGACCAAGTCTCCGACCTTCATACCACAATATGCTCTGTACAATCATGATATAAGTCTACGTAAGAAAGAAAGGCTCAAGGCCCTGCACGGCGAAAGCGTTAAAGGGCTAGCAGGTCGCCTCGTCCCCGTTTGAACGACAGTGACGCGGCCTCGGTCAAGCCGAAGTGGAAGGCGGCACTTTTCGACTGGAGCGGGACGCTCGTCGACGACTTGAACGTGGTTTGGGCGACGAACGACAGCACGTTGATGTCCTTCGGCCTGCGCCACCAAGAGCTGGAGACGTTCAAGGCACGTTTCTTCCTTCCCTGGCAGGAGTTCTATGCTTCTTACGGTCTAGGGAGCCCGCAGGCGCTTGAAGAGGTGGACAGGCGGTTCTGGAGGACGTACCACACGCTTTCATCTCGCATTAAGCCCTTCAGGCAGACAAGAACCGCCCTGAAAGAGCTCAAGGCCCACGGGTTCAAAGTGGCGGTTGTGACGCAGACGAAGAGAGGGCCGCTGGCTGAGCAGATTAGGAGGTTCGGGCTTGGCAGGCTCATAGACGCGGCCGTAGGCGCTGAGGATGCCGAGGAGCTCAAGCCTTCACCTAAGCCAATCCAAGCGGCGCTTCAGAAGCTGAAAGTTCGACCAGAAGAAGCCGTATTCACGGGCGACATGGCGGAAGACGTCTTGTCCGGAAAGAGAGCAGGCGTTACGGTCGTTTCGTTGATGTGGAAAGGCAGCTATCACACGGAAGAGAGAGTGAGAAAACACTCTCCTGACTTTGTAGCTCACAGCCTGAAAGAAGTTGTGAATATGCTCCTGCAAGGAGGCCCCGTGAACCCCGATACTCGATAGGGGGCTAGATGGTACAATTGAAATCCTTTAGGTCTACGACGTAGCCGTCGTGCGGTATGCCTTCAAAAAGAGATAGGGGAACTGCGCCGTCCACAGAGAGCCGTAGATGGCCGTCAGGCGCAGGGTACCAAGTACCTTCCAGAACCACCCAGGCGTCACGATCTCCATTCACCAACCGCACTACCACATAGGCATTGTTCTGGGCCGCGCCATAATTATCTAGGTAAATGGCCCCGTCCTTGGCCATGAACTGGTAGTCATTGGCGAATTGGCCCGTGCCCAGGCCAGATGTGAAATTCAAAATGAACAGACCTTCGAAGGCGTACACCGCTTGATATGTTACGCTGGAACCAGTTCTATTACTGACCAACGATGCTGTCCCTCCGAAGTCGGCGTTCCAGATCCCTACCCATTCGAAGCCAATGCCGTCGGCTATCCTGAGGAGGCCGCTTCCGAACATCGGAAAGCCCGGCCTATTTGACTGCGCTCCGAAGGAGAAGGCATAGTAACCCGCTGCCATTCCCAGTAGAAATGTGAATACAAGAGCTGCAATGGTGTACGTCCTCCAGAAGGTCATCGCCAGCTATGGGCAATGCGTGTGAGATAAATGATGCGTCGCGCAATTGGAAGCCCATTCTGCGTCCTTGTTGGCATCGCGCGCAAGGTTATTCCGAGTGTTGTTCCAGCCCTTAAACTAATCGCGCCCTGCGCGGTTCGGGCGGCTCCTGCCTTAATGACATAAACATACGTGACATAAACATACGACGCCTCCGTTCCGCGAGTCTCCTTTTCGACTAGTCTCACGCGTTACCCAAAGGAGCTTTGTCCCAACGGCCTCGATCGTGGCTAAGAACGTCGCGTCGGTCGTCCTTGCCACGGAGACGGGAGGTACGATGCGACTGTGAGGGCCCGAAGGCGCGTCGCCAACTGGCCTTGAAATCGACCGCGCTATGCATTCCATAACAACAAAGAAGTTCGATCAATCTGCCCGCAGGACCGTGCCTCCGCCGACGACCCTCGAATTCCCACGTTTGATGCCGAGGTCCACCAAAACGGCCCTCTGGCCGTCCCACAAAGGAACGTGCTTCTGATAGGTGACCAGAAGCCGGCCGTCAGGCTGTGGGGCGACGTGGCCCAAGTTCAATCCCGAAGAGGTCCTGATGTGTAAGTCGACCGGCCTGTGTATGCCTTGGCGGAAGTATGGCGAAGGCTTGAAATCGATATAGAGCCTATGGGACGTCGTTACGGCGTCGTTGCCCAAGCCTATCCCACTTCCGAAGTCGTCGACGGACACTCCCTTCAGGCAGAGCCCCACACGAGAGCCTTCGTAAGCTGATTCGACATCCACATCCATTATTTGTATGCTGCGCACCTCCGCGGGTTTGCCCTGAGGTAACACCTTCAGCTGGTCGTGGACGTGCACATTGCCCGATACGACGAAACCAAGCACGACCAGGCCCACGCCTTTTACATTGAAGGCCCTGTCGACCGAGATGTACTGAAGACCGTCCCCTGAAGGGTTTCTGGGTTTCTTTGCCCCTTGTACCGAGAAGATGGAAGGGTCGTCGGCAGCATACACATTGTACGATTCCATCGACAGGCCCTTGAAGACCTTTGATCGTAAGGTTCGGGCGTCCTCGGTGTTACCTGTAGTGACTATCCTTCCAGCCCGTATGTCCATAAAATCGACCAGCAAGGCCAATTCTCCGTCCATCCAAGTCAGATGCCCATCTCTTGGTAGGACGTACACGACCAGGTCGGAGAGACTAACTATCTCCAGTACGTCTTGGATCTTGCCTGGGTAAGCCTTCTCGTCAAGAAGGACGAGCCCGCCGGCGTGGCCGGCACCATAGTAGAAAAGCAGCCCGTCTTCGTCTGATGGCTGGCCCAGCCTAGATGCTACCGACTTCTTGGAAACCTGGTCGGATCCCACCAAGCTGGCAACGACCACTGACAATAGAGCCCCGCTTCGGGCAGCCACCAAGCACGGCTATTAATAACCGTTGTTAGTTCAATGAAAGCATGCCGCGGGCAGGATTTGAACCTGCGACACATCGGTAACTGCTCAACGGCCGAACTTCAGCCGATTGCTCTCCCAGGCTGAGCTACCGCGGCGCAGAAATCAAGGCGACCTGAGCCAATATATCATCTTTTCTGTGTAGAAGCGCCACCTGCATTGACAGGCCGTAAATAACAGTTCAATCCTAGAACGCGTTGAGGGATAATTATGGCCATAAGCCATGATTTGAAGATTGACCACAAAGTAGTGAGAAGGCTGGAGGCCGCCTTGCGGGTTATGGCCGATATGGTAAGAAAGGGGAACGGCCCGACGGGTGCCGACTTAGAGGAAGCTATGATGCTCATGACGGATTTTGTGGACATCTATCATCACGGAAAGGAAGAGACCTGTCTATTCCCCTTGGTGGAGGGTGCCCACGAAGACCAGAAGAAGACGGTGCACGGGTTCTTGGTCGAGCATGAATTCGGACGACGGGCAGCCAGAATGATCAGACAGAAATACGAAAGGTGGGCCAAAGGTGACCTAGAGGCGGCCGAAGCCCTCGCAAGGTTCATCCTGACCTACGCCGACTTCATTAAGACCCACACGGAGAAAGAGGATGTCTGGTTTGACGTCCTCGACGGACGCCTGCTCAAATCGGGGGAACAAAGGGAAATCCTTGAATGCATTTCTCGCGCGGAAAGAGGCGAAGTGGAAGAAAGGAGGGCGGAGTTCGCCAGCAGAGTGGATGCGCTTGCTTCGAAATATAAGTGAAACAGAGCAGAATCGGAATTCGCTTTGTGCCTTCCTTCCGCCCTCTAGAACATTGGGGAATGATTATAATGCCAAGTTCATCAAAACGATGAGCTGGCATTGGTCGACATCGCTCTGGTAGCAGAACTAGTAACGCCATCAGCGTTCGCTCCTTCGGCCTTGAGAACGATCGTGTTGGTTGAACCTCTCTGGCCCACGGCGTCGCGCCCTTGCGCGGCCTAGGGGGACGAGGTCAGAATGGTCACCAACGCCAAGAGGAGGTGGGTAGCTCTTGTTATGGTCGTCGTCGTCTCGTCTGTCTTGATAGGCGCCGTCTACCTGCTCGGCCGAAGCCCAGGGCGACCGGTCGGCAGCAAGGAATTCGTGATAGTGGCCGGCCCGAACGGCTTCAACGGAAGCGTGCAACACGGCATCCCTTGGCCAATTATAGTGGTCCACAAGGGCGATAACGTTACGATAACGGTGATGAACGATGACGTCGTTGAGACCCACGGTTTCGCCATCGTGACCTACTTTGAGAAGGGCTTTACGGTCAGACCTGGCGTATCACAGAGCATCTCGTTCTTGGCGAACAGGACGGGCAACTTCACATTCTACTGTAACATAATCTGTACCGTTCATCAATTCATGGTAGGCCGCTTGGTCGTAGAGGATTAGTTGATGACGATGAAGAAGAACAGCTCTGCGTTTGTCGCCCTAGGACTGATGATGATCGTCTTCGTGATGGTGCTCTTGGTCACGAATTGGCCGTCTCCATCTGGCTCCGTGTGCGAGCCTAAAGTCATCACCGATGCGCCTTCGAAGTACGTCTTTGACATCAAGACTCCCACTAGATGCTCTGCACCGAACGGGATAACGACCGACAGCGCGGGCAACGTTTGGTTCGTCGAACAGAACGCCAGCAGGCTCGCCAAATACGATATGTCTTCGGGCAACTTCACGGAATACACGTTACCCGTGAACCATCCAATTACTTGGGGCATGGCCGTCACTCCTGATGGTGATGTGTGGCTCACCGATGCCAATTCCAGCGCCATCATAAGGTTCGACCCCGGCTCCGGAGAGTTCACACAATACGCACTTTCCAGAGGTTCTTTTCCCATGCAGATGGTCCTGGGGCCGGAAGGGTCCCTGTGGTTCACAGAACTGTACGGACATAAGATAGGAGTTATCAAACCCCTCGACGGCAGCCTCAACGAGTTCGACGTGGACGTCGGCGCTGGGCCCACTGGCTTGGCCTTCGACAGCTCGGGCTCTCTCTGGATTGCCATGGCCAGTTTTACGCAGGGCCTTCCCAGCTACCTGCTGAACTTCGATCGGACTAACGCTTCGTTCAAGCGTTACGATATGCCATTCGCCATAGCCCAGCCGACGGGCGTGGCCGTCGACGATCAAGGTTACGTTTGGTTGGCCGAGCACGGCCTTAGCCTGCTGGGACGCTTCGACCCCAGGACTGGAGGCCTAATAGAAGTGGCTACGTCGGCCAAGGCCGGTTTGGACACTACGTTGCCTTATTGGCTGGTCAAGGACGAAGCCGGCAATATATGGTTCAACGAGCATTACGCCAACAGGATAGGTGTGCTATATCCCCAGTCGATGGTGCTGAAAGAGGTCGACATCCCTTCTCGCGTGCCGACGTACGGTAACATATCCAACGCCCTGACCATTGCCGCCGACCAGAGAGGCAACCTTTGGTTCACGGAATGGTCAGCTGGCAAGATAGGTTTCGTCAACGCTTCAATGTTATCGGACTTGGACGTGCAAGGGCCTTCTGAAGTGAACGTTAAGGTGGGCTCCAATGTGGCTCTGGAGCTAGAGTACGCTTCGTCTCATGAATCTGCAGGGCCTTGGAGCTTGGAGGCCACCGATTCAGAGCAGGGCAACGGCACAATTCTACGCCTTGCGGCTACGTATGCTCTACGATCACAACCTTTCGTGCCGCCATTGAATGAAGCGATCCAAGTACTCATAGGAGCGGCCGACGGCACGCAGAGAGACATCTACACGATGACCTTGACTCTCAGGATGAACGAAGTGGCGGTGTCGAAGACGATATTCGTCCACTTGAGGCCTCAGCTGTGAAGGCCCCACTTTTCTCGTCTGACACGTGTGGTGATGTGTTTGATGATGGTCTTCAGAGGTGTTCCGGGACCGTAGTTGCCAGTAATTCCCATCTTCTCCAGCTTGGGCCTGTCCTCCTCTGGAATGATTCCCCCTCCAATCACGAGGATATCATCTCCGCCCTTGTTCTTCAGCAGTTGTACGACCTTAGGGAAGACGGTCATGTGAGCCCCATTCAAGAGACTTAAGGCCACCACATCAACATCCTCATCGACTGCCATCTGGGCCACCTGCTCGGGGAGGGCCAACAGACCGGCGTAAATGACCTCCATGCCGGCATCCTTAAAGGCGCGGCAGAGGATCAAAGCTCCACGGTCGTGGCCGTCGAGCGCGGGTTTGGCTACCAAGACCTTGATCTTCCTCTGTCGAGAGCTTCGGCGTCCCTCTTCACTCACAATATGTCTGGCTCTGCCCACGAGCCGTACACCTCTCTCCCAACCTGCATGATTTCGCCCAATGTGGCGCGGGCCTTAACTGCTTTGATAAGCGGAGGCATTATGTTTAGGCGTTCGTTCTGAAAAGCTCTTCTGAGCTCCTGGAGCGAGGCTCGGAACCTCTCTCTATCCCTGCTTCGGCGGAGAGCAGCCAGAGCTTCGGTCTGAACCCGCTGGACTTGTTCGTCGATTTTCAGTATGCTAATAGGTCGCTTCTCCTTGACCTTGTGCTCATTGACGCCCACGATGATCCTCTGTTTTGATTCGATTTCTTGTTGAGCCCTATAGGCGGTGTCGGCTATCTCTCTTTGGAGGTAGCCTGACTTGATGGCTGCTATGACGCCTCCCATGCGCTCTATTCTGTCGAAGTATTCATAGGCCCCCTCCTCTAGCTGGCGAGTAAGACGTTCCACGTAGTAAGAGCCTCCCAGAGGGTCCACCACGTCAGCCACACCGGTTTCTGTAGCGATGATCTGCTGGGTCCTAAGCGCCGTGGCCGCCGCTTCTTCGGTAGGCAGGGCCCAAGCTTCATCGTAGGCATTGGTGTGCAAGGACTGAGTGCCTCCAACGACGGCGGCGAAGGCCTCGATGGCGGTCCTGACGATGTTGTTCATTGGCTGCTGCCACGTCAGCGATGCGCCCGAGGTTTGTGTGTGGAACCTGAGTAACATGGAGCGGGGGTCTCTGGCTCTATACTTCTCCTTCATGACGGTGGCCCAGATCCTTCTCGCAGCCCTGAATTTGGCCACCTCCTCGAAGAAATCCATGGCACAGTTGAAAAAGAAGGAGAGACGCTGGGCAAAAGCATCGACGGGGAGGCCGGCTGATATCCCAAGATCTACATATGCGAAGCCGTCGGCCAGCGTGAAGGCCAGCTCTTGAAGGGCGCTGGCGCCCGCCTCCCTAATGTGGTATCCGCTTATGCTGATGTAGTTCCAGCGCGGCATGTCCTTGGTGCAATAGACCAGCATGTCTTTGATGAGCCTCATATGGGCCTCCGGGGGGAAAGCCCACTCCTTCTGCGCGATGTACTCCTTCAGAATGTCGGTCTGCGTCGTTCCCCTGAGCTGAGATGGAGAGGCGCCCTGTTCCTCCGCTGTAGCTACATACATGGCGAGCAAGACTGGAGCTGGAGCGTTGATGGTCATGGAAGTGCTTATGTCCTTAAGAGGTATGCCTGAGAGAAGCTTCTTCATGTCTTCGAGCGAGCTTACGTTCACTCCGCATTTTCCCACTTCGCCCAGGGCGCGTGGGTCGTCGGCATCGTATCCGTAAAGAGTAGGCATGTCGAAGGCAATGCTCAACCCCGTCTCTCCGTGAGCTAAGAGGTATTTTAAACGCCTGTTGCTATCCTCCGGGGTACCGTAGCCGGAAAACATCCTCATGGTCCAGAGACGACCCCTGTACATCGTGGGATAAATCCCTCTTGTAAATGGATAGGAACCAGGGAAACCTACGTCACGGGCGAAGTCTATTTCCTTTAGGTCCTCGGTGGTGTAAAGAGGCTGGAGCCGGATACCGGAGCCGTTAGTGAAGGAAGCCTTCCTTTCAGGGAAGCGTTTCACCCAGGGTCCGTACACGTTCTTCTCCCAAGACCTAAGAGCTCGGTGAGATTCGGGGCGAACCGACCCGCGTTCGTCCGCGCGCAACTGCGACAACTTGGTCTGCCAGAAACTGTCAGCTTTTCGTTTCGCCATGGCCGTGCATATCTGGATGGTAATACGGCGTATTTCTCGATTATTGCAAATGTGTGAAGATCGTCCTTTCCAAGCCATGGCGCGGTCGATACCG